>Ga0247760_1000312_pt1 | contig 54087 bp, 67 predicted proteins | sample UWRJL171409R4_FD_179936 | JGI IMG/M metagenome (GOLD analysis project Ga0247760, IMG submission 179936) | Plant litter microbial communities from Arlington Agricultural Research Station in Wisconsin, United States - UWRJ-L171-409R-4 | ecosystem: Environmental > Terrestrial > Plant litter >...
GCACGCTGCTATAAGCTCGTGGAATGAAGGTCAGTTGTTGACTGAAGGGCGTTGCTGCATGCGGGGTTCGAGGGGAAGCTAAAGATTGGGGAGCTGCTCGTTGTGCTGCGGGGCTTGGATTTTGACAGAAAATCTGATCTTCAACCTGGCTTGATGAAAAGGGCGGCACGCATTCAAGGGCGTCGAAGCGCTGGGGTATTTGTAGAGAGAGGGTTGGACGATCGCACTGTTGGAAACGCGTCGCTGCGCCTGCCTACATGCAAGTCAGAGAGGGGAAACGCGGAGAGTAAAATGCATGGCACAAGATCAACGCGGGGAAATAGAAGAGCCATGTCTGTTGGACTGTGATATTGGGAAACGGGATTTTTCATCACCAAGGAGTCCGAGATGTCCAATGACACTTCGCACGCCGGGCACTTTGGTCTCTTCCAGGTTCCTCCAGTCGAGACTTCCACCTTGTCACCTTGTGGGGGTTGTGGAGTCTTGGCTCAACCTTATCTCTTCACGCTTGATTTCATTCAGCTCTCCAAGAACTGTGTCTCCCTTCACCTTGTCTTGCATCATTCAAGTCATAACATCCGTGAGACATCTGCGGTCTACTTCTCCAGCCTCTGCTTGCTCAGCTGCACCGCGACATCGGCAGTCGCGCCATCCAAGAAGTCGTTCATCAGCGCCACCATGAGCTCCGTACCGCACGTGCGTAGCACATTGTCTCTGCACCATGGCAATGTCTTCGAGTCCACGATACCCTTGGTCGCTAGGATGCAGCTCGTCGTTGTGCCGGCCTCCAAAATAGACACCACAACCGCCTTGGGGATGTTCGTCGCCGTGGCCTGGCACTGGATGTTGATAAACGCCTTATCTCGCTGATTGTCAGGCGTCAAGATCCGTGGGAATGCCCCGACAATGCTGTCGCCGTTGACCGTTGCGTTGCCCTCGTCTGTATACGTCGACAGACTGTTTACCTCGACGAAGACAATCAGCCGCTTCTTGTCGCGCCGCAGCTGCCCGATGGTGGAGCGATGCATGTCCCCCAGGCCGCCTACCACGATATGTCCGTTGGCTGCCTTCAACGCCTCGTTGAGATACTGGCGCTGCTCGTCTTCGGACGGGCGCGCGCAATCGGCTGGCACACCGTCCCACCGCAGCTGCACGACTATAATCTCGTTGGGGTGCGCCAGCAGAAACGAGACGACGCCCTGGAGGAAGGCTCCATAATCCATTCCCGGGATGGCCGCATGCTGAAAGTACAATCGATCCGGCAGTGCCCCGCTAGGGATGATGGCCTTGTGGCAGTGCGCCGGCCGGAACTCGAAGTATCGCCCTCCAATCTGCAGCATGGTGTCGAGGCTGTCTTTCTGCGTGATGGCCAGACTGTAGATGATGTTGGGCGCGATGAGCTGGATGGCCGGCGCCGAGATGGCGTTGGTGATCTGGCCGAGGAGCTTATCGTCGTGAATCATTGTCCCGACTATCGCCCCGCCTAGCTTCTTGAGCACCGCCTCGCTGCTCTGCATGCTATTCATACCCACATCGTGCGCCGACGGCAAAACGAGACGCCCGAACGGCTTGTTCTCCTGCGGCGAGCCTGGCGGCGCCAGTCGCCCCATCCAGTCACCGTAATTGGGGGTGACAGTGATATAGCACTGGTGCCGGTTTGGGAGCCCCTCACGGCCTGCCCCGGCCTCGTACAGCCCGTACGTGACGATGGCATCGGGGCCGTGGAACACGGATGGGGTGTTGGCGATGGTCTCCATGGTGCCCCCGCTAGCATTACCGGTGATGGCGTTGACATCGACCCATTGCTCCGTCACCAGGCTGCCATTGCGGAACACCTTGAAGGTGAAGCGGCCGGTCTTATTGAAAAAGCTGTCAATGCTGCGCGATTCGACCTCCAACGTGCCGTTCCAGAACTGATTCTGGTCGATCTTGATGGTCTGCTTCGGCACCGACACCTCGATCTGCACCCCCGGGACGGCGATGTAGGTGAAGACGTGAACTCCCTTGCTTGGCATGTTGGCTACCTCAAACAGCTTACAAACTGGAGTACAGTGGATTTTGTTGTCCCAAGTGACGCGAATGAGTGAGACCGGCCTGGCCTGAAGAGTGGAGATCTCAGGGGTTATGTCGTCGCTGTTGGGCTGGAGCGTGCGATGAGGAGTTGGGCCAGCTGGAATGCGCGAAAAAAAAAGGAGGGCTCCGCATGATTCTAGACCTCCTCTCCGATGGGTCTGTGGCGATTGGGGGTCTTGCTCGCGAATGGTGGGGAGAGCTGAATCGGGATCCCACACCCGCATTCCCTGCAAGCCAAGCACATCTTCACTAGACTTGATAGGAGGATGGGCGCCTAAGGGCTGCTCCGCATGAGCTGAGCATGAAACAAGTGATAGCGTGCGGCTGTGCTGGAACATCATTGGAACATGTTTTTTTTTTGGGATACTCAGTGTTGAGATTGAGTCTCGTGAGAAGCTTCTAGGTAGAATATTGCAGCACATGACAGAGTCACGGTGCCAACGGTTTGCCTTGATTTCACAGCTGTAATGCGAGCAAAACCGGGGCCTTAACCAGAATTGACATTTGTTAACAAGGTTGACTACTAGACATTTGACATTTGAAAGAGCTGTTTGGTTGAGTTTAGTTCTAGTCGTTCACATTCAAAGCTTCAGTTGCTCCGTTTGGTTGCCGTGGAACTGTACAATGCGAGAAAAACCACCCCGTGCCACGATATAGTTGTAAACTACCTCCCTAGCTAGGAGCATCACTTATTCAATCATATCGTCATGTCATAGCTACACAACGATGGAGCATAATGTTACCTTTTTGATCGCAACTTAGTTGCTAGGATAGTTGTGTGCGGCTCAAGGCAATGAGATGGCTGTTTTACACCCCTTAAGATTTGGCCTATGAATGCAGGCCTGCTCGCACCTCAACCGGCGAGCAAGGCCTAGCATTACCATATTACAGACCTTAGCTGCATCGTGAAAGGCCTTTTCAGAACGCAGGCAGGCCTTTTGGGAATAGGTGATTACCTAACATACCCAAAGCCATGGTAGCCTTGACAGTAATAAGAAAGCATCTTTCGCACTATCTAAGGGGGCCCTGTCGTTTAGCCCGAGCCTTCGTACGTCTAACTGACAATCCTTCACCTTCACCTCCACCACGCCCCCTAAGCATGGCCCTCTCGGACCCCTCGACATCGTCTGGCACCCGTTGCGGCTGACCAGAAAAAAAATGATGTACCCCCGTGTCACCGTCACTCGGGACCGTAGGTAGGCGTGCAAACTCTAAATGGCCGCAACGTTGTACCCGCGGGTGTACCACATTCGGTGGACTGATGACAAGACCACATTGGTCGTCTGACGAGATTCTGAGCACCTGGTGCGGGGAGCTGCAAGGGAAGGATTAAGCGCGTGATGCTGAGTGAGGAAAGACGGTACGGGGTTGGTAGGGATGGGGTGATTGTTTGTGCGACTGCGGCGTCTAGCCGCGAAGTCAGGGCTTGCAACCAACGGGATGAGGGGGGGAAAGAGGAGAAAGATGCAGTATCACGTCGAAAGGTGGAGGAATCATGCCAGACTGAGAAGTTCCATGATGCTGTTGGTGAACATCCGTCGCCAATGACATCTGCGAACTGTTGTTCGTGCAGAAAGCTGTGTCGGCATTAGCACCATGACAACTTTCTCGCAGGCGAAATCGCGTCTCAGATCTCCATGCAGCATCATCTGAGATGGGTTGGGAGACACCTGGTTGAGCAACTCCGCGGATTGTCGATGACGTTCCAGAAGCTCCATCAACCCGTCGGCAAATCCTTCTAGAACAAGACCGCGAGACCAGCACGGGGAATACCGGATGAGCAGTCTCATACCCAAAGCCATCCTCAGAAATACCGAGACTCCTCTCACCCAAAATGCAGTGGAACTCTTCGCGACCTTCCAACTTCCACTAGAAAGCGAGGGTCTCTCTCGCGAGCCTGGCCTGGACATGTGAACCCTGCCACAGCAGCAGCGGGCTCGTGCCCCTTCCTCGCTGTACTCGTAGAATGTCTCACGAATTCGAGCGGGGCGCCTTGCGCAATAAGGCGGCGAGAGGGCGGGTTGAACCTTGTCCGAGTGCAACTCTCTCGGGTGCGCCATCAGGGTCCCGAAGTCCCCCACTTGATGTTCCGACACCCTGCGGTTCGGAGTATCCCGTCGCTCTGGCATCTGCTGGCCAGGAGGGTGTCGAGTGTTCTGTGGCTTTAGAGAGAGTTCTAGGGATACCTAGAGGCGCTGTCTAGGCCTTCCCGAAAATAGATAACTCTCTTTTTTGCCTCTCGTATGGTTAGATGTGGCGCCGTTTTGGTGGAAGTGGAAACGCCACGCATTCATCTGATCAAGGGGTTTGGGAGGACCTCCTTTGTGATTCAGATGAGTGCCTCGACCGAGGAGCATCCCTGCATCAGCGAGAGGAGGGAAGGGAAGGAAGAAGAAAATTCAGACGATCGAGTGGTGTCAGGCCAAGCGTTCATGCCTTTTCAACTCTGGATCGCGCGCATTGACTGGGGCTCTGCCGGCCTGGCCCATGTCTCAAGAGCTGTCACTGCACATCGATCTGTTGTCGAGCAGGCGGACGGGCGCAGCCGCAATCTGCACTGCGCTGCGCTGCGATAAGGTTTCGACAGCAGGATAGATACCTTTCTGATGGGGTTGACTGGTAGCCCATACCGGATGTTGTCGCGGATAGATGAATACTGGCGCTGTGCTCATGAATGGTGATGACTCATTCGACTCTCACCTGCGGCGCCTGCTGTGCTTCAGGCGGTAGTCGTCAATAAGTTTCCAGGTCTTCGGCATCCGATGTAGATGCCGAAGATCGTGACGGCGCAGCTCTAGCGTCCATGTTAATTGGCGTGTGCCGCTCGACCACTTGTAACCTTGATCAACACGACCACCGTGTTTTTCGTCAGTTTGTTTCCTGTGCTCGGGCTGCGGTTGGTCAACGTCATGGTGGACCGTCGCCCATCCCGCCTTTGGTCACTGCGAAGCGGGTTCAGATGAGCCGGGAAAATACCAGCAGGAAACCCGGTTCTGCCTAAACAGAGCAATGGAAACAGCAAGGAACACAGCGATGCCAGGTTTGAGAACGGGGAAACGAGGTATTTCGATCAACATTGTTGTGCCTAGATTTGCAATATGGCGAAGCATACATGTGTATCCGTATGTGGAGCCAAGCCAGCCGAGCGCCCCCCAGTCGCCCAAAAGCTACCTCCAAAGGCACAGCGAATGCAAAACAGCGAATACAAAACACCTCAGCCAACACCAAAAGATAGCCCTATCAGGTGCATCTATTGCTGAATGCACCTTCAGCGATGAAGAAGTGAGAAAAATAAGAACTGCAACCCTTCAAGAATAGCCAACCGAGACCTCCAGGAAGACCTTGCCAGCGGGGATGTTGAGGCCAATGCCGTCAAGAGCCTCCATGCCAGTCGTGTAGGCGTTGTCACTCTTGCCGTTTTCCCAGATGGTGGAGCAGACACCACCGGGCTGGCAGACACGGCAGCCGGGGAAGCCGAGACCGTAAGCCTGAGCAACCAGAGAGGAGCAATCGGCTCCGGACCACTTGTTGTTGCTGGTGTTGCCAAAGTCGGTCTCAACCCAGTTGCCTGCGAACTGTCCATGTGTTGTCTTTCCGACAGTGCCGGGCGCGAAGGCGCAGACCATCTGGGTGTTACCCATGGCGGCGACGTACTTGCTCTCGCCGGGCTGAAGATCGAAGACAAGTTGGACCTGGCTGGGAACATCAAACATGCCGGTGAGCTTACCATCCGCGCCCATCTTGTTGGCGCAGCGGACCTGATACTTGCTGCCGGCGACGTTGGTGTACCTCTGGACGTACTGGTACTGGTCGGCAACGGCGGCGGGCACCTCAATGATGTTGGAGTTCCACGGGCAACCGTTACCCAGTCCAAGTTCGCCAACGTATCCGATCTGTTCGAGCGTCACACGCTTGTTGACGGCCGAAGGGGCGCCGCCAGCGCTGCAGAAAGGCTTGTAGGTGCCACCGCCGCCGCTGGAGGGGGTGGAGGCCGGAGGTGGGGGCGGGGGCGGGGCGTCCTGGCTCGGTGCAGCGGGAGCAGGTGCGGCGGAGACAGGAGCAGCAGGCGTAGCAACAGGCGTGGGGGTCGGCTTGGGCTGCGGGATCGGGTGGTGGTGGATGTTCCTCCAGTACGTGTGACCTTTACCGGCACGGCGATGGAGGTGGTTGTGTCCGTGGGGCTGCGCCGGCGGGTGCGCGGCGGCGCTGAGCGCGCCGGCGACGACAAGGATAACGCTTGTCAACTGCATTTTGAAGGACCTAAAAACTGGTGGTATTTTCTGCGTCTATACGGAAATCGGAGATATCGTTTCAAATCGTTATGTTGGACTTGGGGATGTTTGTATATGTCGACAGCGTGGGTTCTCAAAACTGTAGAGTTCAGACTGTGATCGCAAATTGGGAGGCTTCCAGGACCAGATGTTGTGGTATGTGGTGGATCGCGATGCTCTGCAATCGATGCGGTGCAAACGGCGCAAGCGACGTTAATCGTGATATCGTGTTCGGTGGCACGATGCTGAAGGAGCGGCACGAGATGCGATATCTCTAAAGGAGTGGATGGAAGCGCGAAAAAGCGTCGTCGGCGTACAGAACCAAGAGGAAAAAGAGAGGAAGCGGAGGGTTAAAAGAGAGAACCAGTCCAATGTTGTTCGAGCAGGGGCCAGGAAATGAGCTCGAGTCCCAGGCGGGTGTCTTAATAAATCCTGGTCAACGTCCTCCCCTTTCAGGCTCAGGCCCTGGCTGCGCCAAGCGCAGCGATCACTCCCGATCCGTGCTCTGAGTGGTCAGCCAAGACCCGCATTTAAAACCTCGCGCAGGTCCCGCTGCCCCACCATTGGCTCGATCCCTGTTTCTCTGCGCCAAAAGAGGACGCTGCCGGTCGGGACTTGGAAACATGTGCGTGCGCTTCCTTCCGCAGCGGCCAGCCACACAGCATCGCCAGCCAACTTGACGTGTTCCACTCCGATGGCCAATGCCACGCAACACCTCCGGCCCGACTACTGCGCGTTGCCAGGATTTCCGCACAGAATTCTCGTGGACATACGAGGGCAAATTGAACTGTACGCGTAACTATTATTCATTCGGGGCCAGAAATCCACTGTCGTGGACATCGGACAACGCAGGGGCATTGGCCTCGAACATTGGATCGGCATGCGCAAGGGTTCAAGGGAACGGTAAATTCCTGGGCGCCACTGGCACTAGCTTGAGCCGTTGCCAGTGGCTGGTCTTGGTTTCGCAGTCGAGATGAATTGACACGACGGTCTCTTACCACGGCGGCGGCCAGCTTCGCAGCGGTTGCGTTAGCACCCCCCTTGGCGGCTCTGCGCATTTGATGAGCAGCGAGACCCAAGCAATTGGCGAAATGGGAATTGCCTTCCCATCGGATTCCGGATTCCGGGCTCCGCCGCTTGAATTCATGATTCATGATGCAGTCCACAATCCAAATTGGGCAGTGTAGATGCAAAATGCAGAGGCACTGCCGATTGAATGCTGACATCCTGCGCCACCCTGACCGCCGATGTGTTATTTTCGGGAAGCCAGCTGCCACGGCCTGGAATGCTCATGTTGGCTATATTGGGCTGCATCCGGCTGGGCCTTGTTGACGAGTTGGAAGCTGGCCTTGTTTCCGTTTAGCCGCGCGACCTGGTAATCTTTGCTGAAGGCTTTTATCATCCAATAGATCGGACGAAGACGCTGGATGGCTCAACTGCCCATGGCCTGAGCCTTGAATAGAGTTTGGATCTGCAGTGGCAGCAGGTTTAGAAACAAATCGCGTTGTCGAGGGATCAATCCGTTTCGATTTGCATCCTCAGAACACGTGCCTGTGCCCCTCTATTGCCGGTTGACTCCGCTGGGCGAACGAGATCTGCCAAGACTGCCCCGCGAGCTCCACTCTGACTTTTTTCGTCGGCGATCTGGAGCTCAATCAGCCCGCGACAATCGTGACAATCGCGACCTTGAACGGCCCAAAACGAACAGCGTAGCGCTCCTCACATCCGAAGACCTGGTAACAGTTGGGATCGTTCCCGGTAGACATTCTCGGATTAACATCCGGTCCCGTAAGCTAGCTTTGCAGCCACGTTTCCGGTTGGGCAAACCACAGGCCACAAGACAACCACGACAGCTCTAGTCCAAACAAAAGACGGACCGAAACAAGAAGCCCATCGGCAAATACCTATTAGTGTCTAGTTCCCGGTGACAGGCGGCCCATTTACGGCACCCCGCCACGCTCCACGTCGAATCGACGACGAACACGCAATGCCGCTCGACACATCAGCCTACAGCCTCGCACTGCTCCGCGTTGATGGGCGCAGATGGAACGAGCTGCGGCGCATCCACGCCCAGATCAGCACCCAGGCCGCTGCCGATGGTTCGAGCTACCTCGAGATGGGCCACACCAAAGTCATGTGCGTGGTGACGGGGCCTAGTGAGCCCGGTCCCCGACGCGGCACGGCGGGCGGAGGCGGCGCGGGCGGGGCAGCCGAAGTATCCGTCAGCGTCGTCGTCGCGGGCTTTAGCTCGGTTGATCGCAAGAGAAGCGGGCGCGGAGACAAGTGAGTCTACCACCTCGTATCCGACTAGGCCCCATGCGCCACCCGGCACCTGGCGCCCGTATCCGGGAAGTTTGCTGACATCGCATCAAGGCGTAACCTCGAGCTCCAGTCCACAATCTCCAACGCCCTGGCGGCCAGTCTACACACCCACCTCTACCCGCACAGCTCCATCTCCATCTCTCTCCACGTCCTCTCGCAAGACGGCTCGCTCCTCGCAGCTCTAATCAACGCCGCAACGCTAGCCTGCGTTGACGCGGGTATTCCCATGACTGACTACGTCGTGGCCTGCACAGCTGGGTCCACATCAACCTACGCTGCCAACGACGAGACGGCCGATCCCTTGTTAGACATGAACCACCAGGAAGAGCAAGAGCTTCCCAGCCTGACAGTAGCAACACTCGGCGAGACCGACCGTGTTGCTGTCCTTGTGTGTGAAAGCAGAGTGCAGGTAAGCCGGTTGGAGGGTATGCTGGCGGTTGGAGTAGATGGGTGCAAGCAAGTAAGGGAGATTTTGGACCAGGTCGTGCGGGACAAAGGCCGGCGCATGATCCAAGAAGGGACTGTAGAAAAGGGTACGGGGGTGGAGGCAATGGACGTTGACTGATTGAGGGGCGGCATAAAACGTCTTGGAAGCTATTGTGAGCGTGCAACACTAGATGGGATGGGCCAGGATCAGACCACGAATGTTACGACTACCATAACATCATGCTCAGGTGAGAGACAACCTGTTCCTATACACTACTTGAACATTACGAACTCTTGTGCTACGTCGATGTTGCTTTTTGGTACGACACCGCTGTGATCCTGAACGACTTCACGCCGTGCCTTCTACTCCGCTGACAAGCCAAAAGACAAACAATCAAGAGCATACCGTGTCCAATATGATCAGAGCTCCTCATGCTCGTGCTTGACGGGGGTCTCGTTGGCCGTCTCCGGCTCCACAGTGGGATCGACCGTTTGCGTTGAAGCGGACTCCGTTGACTCGCTAGCAGCAGCGTCGTTGCTAGGCTCGGGGGTAACAGGCGTGGCCTCCTCGCTGCTGACAGACTCGGTAGCGTCAGGTGTCGCCTCAGGCGTGGCCTCGGGCGTGGTCTCTTCAACGGAGATGGCAACAATACCATCCGGCAACTTCTTCTTAACGCCCTCGCTCATTCGGATCGCGTCGATCCAAGACTCGAGACTCGCCTGGCCAAAGTCACCCGCTTGGTAGTGTCTCCACCATCCACGGCGAGCATTGATAGCAATAATTTCAATTTCGCCACTAAGATCAAGCGCCTTGAGCAGAGAAGCCGAGCCACTATTGCTCTTGGGAACCTCGAAGAAGGGGAACAGATGTCGCTTGCTCTGCGAATGCTTGAAGGCAAGTGCGGAGAGGCCGTCAAGAGCCTTCTTCGCCGCTTCGTCCTCGCTTGACGGGACAAAGGCCAATACGCAGGTGTGTGACTTGTCTGTCAGGCACTCCTTGATGAGCTTCTCGGGAGTATTGATAGCTGGGATTGGTAATGCGGTTTCCACGATGACAGGCGCCTGTTGGGTCTCGGTGGAAGCCTTGGGCTCGCTGGTGGTCGAGCTAGACTCGGACGTGGCGGTCTTGGCCTTGGTTGAAGATGACGCTTTCTTGCCCTTATCCTTCTTCTCCTTTGTCTTCTGGGGAGCAGGATCTGGGTTCGGCGTCCCAGCCTGGGAGAGGAACTTGACCATAGCATCCTTCTTGATCTCGCCATCATAGACAATGCCAGGCACATCACCGCCTGGCAGGAGAACCAGGGTCGGGAACTTCTCAACCCCAAAGGCCTGAACTGTCTTGGCCTCCTTGTTACGGGCCTGGCCAACCGTGATGACGTCCAGAAAATCGATCGCAAGGGCCTTCATGAGGGCCGAAGTCGTCCCCTTATCAGTGAAGAGGATTGCCTTTGCCGTCTCGTTCTTCTCAGCCAAGAACTTGTCAAGGCTCTTGTCCTCAATCTTTACGACATTGTTGTTGATTTTTCCCACAACCGCTTCGACGATGGCGCTGGCTGTCCTTTGGCCTTGGTAATCCTCGACCATTGGCCTACCGCCCCCCTTCTTCGGCTTGACGATCTTCAGCGTCGGGAAGCCCTGCACACCCATGGTGCCGCAGAACTGCTTGTTGGTCTCTTCATCGCAGTTGACAGCAGCGACCTTGGCGAGGCCCTGGAGGTTCTTGGCCGCCTTCTCGTAGGCCGGCTGGAGACTCTTGCAGTGCCCACACCACGGGGCGTAGAACTCGACGATCTGAGGACCGCGGCGTCAGTGTCCAGCTGCAGCTACGGGGAAGCCGTTTTGACTTACAGATGTGTAGTTGCTCTTGGCAATCAACCTTTCGTAGCTCTTGCCATCAACCTGAAGCACGGGAGAGTTCTTGGTGTAGAGGGAGGCCTGTACTCCAGAAAGTGTAGACAGGACACCAACTGCAACGGCGCAGAGAGTGGGGTGATGCATGGCGGCCTCGTTGCTCTCTGTACTCGGGTGGCTGTGGAGTATCGAAGCTGCTGGTCGATGGTGGGGCAGGAAAGTTCAAAGTGGGAGAGGAAAGACAAAACAAGAGTGCTTTGGGGAAGACAGACTAGTTCATCAAGGTTTGGTAGGCGAATGCTGGCCAGGCAAATATATCTTTTTGGTCAACGCTTGAACGGGTTCGCCGTTGTTGGAGGAACACAAAGCTGGCAACTTTCCATCTTCGGCAAAAGAACACATTGCTCATGCGTGAAGCTTGAGATCCAGAAGCCGCCGAGTCCATTGGCCCACATATGCATGCGCCCCAGCCGCATAGTGGCTCTAGCTCCTTTCCCCTCATTGTGGGGTCGGGCCCAACCCCTGCGGTTGGCAGTGGCAGTGACGAATGCCTCGAAGCTGGCCAAGCACTGTTGAACTTGCGATGCACCCAAGTGGTAGATTCCTAATTACGCAAGGCTTCAAATAATCACTGTTCTGTCTCTTCCGAAAACCGCCATCGCCTATTTTTAGCGACTCCTCCTCTTCCGCGCAGTTAGGCGGATTTACGGCACCATGGCCGACAACATCCCTACCGCGCTGAGGCAGGCGGACATCACGATTTGGAAATGCGCGACCAAGGCTGCACAGCTCCAGACCGTGAAGCCTATCATCGCGTACTGGTGTACGCTCGCCCTCCTCTAGCTACCGCTATGTCGATGCTGACGCTCCCAGGCGAGTACTGGGTTGTCAACCAGATTCTCGCGAAGCAGCTCCACAGCACCGACGCAGATGTTTTGCGCTACACAACCAACTTGATGGACAAGCTGGAACAGGTTCAGAGACCTCGCAGCGCTCTTCTTTGTCACACTTGCTGATCGTCTGCGTCATAGACCAAGGCCGAGTACGCGACTGAGGACGCCATCCTTGACGACACCGCGGGACAGGCTTATGTGGAGCAGTTCGCACAGGAAACGCTGGATCGAGCAGAACGTGTGATCAAGGCGAACAAGGTTACCCAGTATGCTCGGCGCACCCTCGCTTCCGGGCCATACTGATTACTCCTTAGGCAAACGGCACAGACATTCGATGCAGCGGCTACTTTCTTCCACCTGGTCAACATCTGGGGCGCCCCTGATAACGAGACACAACAAAAGATCAAATACGCGAAGTGGAATGCGGCACGTATAGCGAAGGCGATTAAAGATGGGAAAGACCCCAACGAGTCGAACCCGAAGCCTCAAGAGGTGGAACCGCAGCCAGAGTTGGACATGAATGACCCAGAAGTACAGATGCTGGGTGGTCCTTCGGGCACAGGCCCTCGGCCAGCAACAGTGGAAGATGTCCCTGACGCAGAGATAAAGAGAGATGCGGCCGGTGTCTCCTTGCCGCATAGTCCTGCCTCGATGACTTCCGGGGGTGATCTCAAGCTTCCTGGAGTGCCGACCGAGCTCGGTCCGCCAGCAAGTCAACCCGGGTATTTCGACTCGGAGACAATACCCTCCCCGGTGTCACCCCCCCTGCCCGACCTTCAAGCCTCCCCCGATCTTCCGCCGGCACCTAGCGGCTGGAACCAACCAGGGAATGGCCCGGATATCCCGTCAGCACCAACAGGTTGGCCGACCCACCCCCCACCATCTGGTCCTGACTGGGGTTCTGCCCAGAGTCCTTACCACCAATCCGTCGCCCCTCCTCCAGTACCTCCGACGTTTGCCACGAGTCCCCATACTACCGCACCAGTAGCGCCGCCACCAGTCAGCCCCCCTATCAGCTCCTACTATACAAACATAGTCCCGACGGCGCATGGCTCCAGACCCGCTGTTCCTCCTGTTGCTACCCCGACAAGGTACGCGCCCGTCGCAGCTCCTGCAAGTGTGGACGAGGCCTCGATAGTCAACGCTCAGAAGCATGCAAAATGGGCAATCTCTGCTCTCAACTTCGAGGACGTAAACACAGCCGTCAGGGAACTGCGCAAGGCGCTAGAAATGCTTGGTGCCACGTAGGCGTCGCGTCGCACAACGGGTGCAGAGGGCATGGCAGCAGCAGGAGCAGTAAGGCGTAAGGTTGGAGGGTTAATCGAGTGCAATCCGATTTGTCTATCAAAGTGTAATATGAAACCAGGCTGTCGGATTTGAAGCAGCCGCCATGCATATCACGAGCAGGTACTGACTGCCAAACACTTGTCGTGATCCCAGTGGAAGCATGTCCCGGGGAAGAGCATTTTGGGAGTGTAGTGCAACGCGGGCAGCGTTTTTGTCGCTACACAAAGATTCACCGAGTCTGACTTTGATGCTTGCACTGGGTCATCTTTCTGACGTATTGTTTTGAATCGAAACAACACAAGGATCCGTATCTGTTCCAATGATCGAAGCGAGACCAAGATCCACGGGATCGAGAAGGTTTCAGACCAAGGTGGCCGTGCAAGCAGCCTTTACAAGACGCGCACATATAAAAGGGAGCTGGTCCGCAAAAGGGCCGAAGAAGAAATCGCATATTACAGATATTGCACTTTGGGCAACCGCAGAGCCTTGCTGAGCGCCAAACACACCACTTCTGGCAATCTTCTGCTTCAGCCGCACGCACCATTATCGGTGAGAGACGCCAGTTGCTCAAGTTGCCAAGAAGCAGAAGGGTCTGACGCATATAAACGGCTCTGTCACCCCCCGGCGTTCTTCCGCTTATTATATCCTTTTTTTTCACCCTACCTCTGTGGACCCAGGCCGTTTTTTATACCTTTTGACGGGGACCGTTCTTTGAATCCCAATCTACGCCGAGCCTTCTCAACATAAACGCCCCACATCCCCTTTTGGCATAGCAGCCTGAACACTGTACCCTGGAAGTTCAACATTCTGCTTGAGGTATCTACCCCTAACACAATCTTTTAAATACTGCCGTGTCTAATGAAAAAACCCAGAGTTTCACTCGCCGTCAACGTGATCTATCTCGAGTTCAAATAAACTGCCAAAGATGGGGGACGAAGAGGATAATTACTCCTACGGGAGCTCTGGTCTGGACATCCCCGAGGATTGGCGCACGCGGACCTACCTGCCGCCACCATCGGATCCTTCTAAGCCGTCGGTGGACGGCTCGTGTGGAAATGAGAGATGAGAGGTCCATTCTCTCTCGGTCGAAGATGAGGGTCTCGAGAGACTGGTTTCGCGGAGCTGCTGTCTGTGAGGCAACTGCATTGGATACTAGATCTCTGTCGATATGTTTTTGTAGGAAGCTTTTGAGATAGAATGTTGTATAGGTATTCTTGCATTGAGCAGGAATGACGGTCCCGACAAAGGACAAGAGCCCCTAGGCTGATGTGAAATATGCTTTTTCAACAGGCTTTCCTTCATTCTCCAAAGTTTCTGGTGTAATCGAGGCCTCCCGAAATTCGATAAAAGCCTGCAATGTAATGGTATCGTTTTCTTGCAGTATACCCACACACATCCTTGAGGCGAAAGACTTTGATATCATCAGCCGACTCACACTGATACCTACCTGATTCTCAGAGGGCTTCCTGCATTCAGTAGCGAGGTACTGTCACGTAAAGAACCCTGACACAATGCCACCAAGACCTGTACTGTCATCATCTTGGCCTTTCTGCTCCAGCACAAGCTGTACGAGGCTTTCTGCAACGAATTCTCAAACGGAGAAAAGAGACCTGTCTCTTGATCGGAGATTTCGCTTTCAGCAAGGGAGTTCACTGCACTGGAGACGCAAGCCGTCGGGCATGATCACTGCCCAAGTCGTTGAAAGACACACCCAGGGCACAGCAAGTACACATGCAGGGCCTAACAAATTGTTGTGCTCATTCTCCTACACATTCCGCTTATAAGCTAACTTTGACGCTACCAAGCTAAACGACAGTTATGGGCCCCAATCAGCCAAAAGATACAGCGCTTGCAAAAGCCCAGACCTGTTTTCCTGGTGCTACATGCGCAATGGAATTCCTCTCGCATCAAGACCATTAACCAGGTCAATATTCGGGCAGAATTGTCTCAAATACCTATACATTCTCCCCCTCTGCCTGAGATGCCACCACCATCTATGCGATGGGACGTTGTTCGGATTTTCGCCATCGAAATAACACCTGTTACTTCGATTGTGACATATTCTGCATCTATACAGTCCATCACCCCTCCTTCGGCTACAACGCGTCAGTCTGCCAGCTTTACACCTATGGCACACTTCGGCGGCGGGGGCGGCGTGGACGTCATCGGTGGCGTCGTGAGGGGTTTTCAGAAACTCCTGGGGGGCCATTTCTAGGTTGTTGTCCGGGATTCACGGCCTGGACGTTCGCAATGGCATTCGCATGGGGATCCGCGCTGGCGTTCACAGCCACTAGGGCGAGTGTGAAGGCATTTTCGTAGGAGTTCGCGTAGTTCGTGGGTATATTCGCATGGAAGCCCATGCTGGCGTTCACGAAGGCTGGGGCGTGTGTGAGCGAGTTTGTGTGGTAATTCGCGTGGTAGTTCGCGAGGGTGTTTACGTTGGCACTCGCACGGACATCCGACTGGGCGATCGGGATGGTGCCCGTGGGGTTGTTCGTGACGTAGTTCGCGGGGGTATTCGCATGGGAACTCATGCTGGCGTTCGCAACGGCGGGGGCGTGTGTGACGGTGTTCGTGTAGTAATTCGCGTAGTAGTTCGCGGGGATGACATTGTTCGCGAGGGTATTCGCAGTGGCATTGTTGTGGGTGGGTGACTATAAGATAGGGGTTTCTCCCTGGCGAACGGCGGGTCCAAATGGAAGCCGGCTTATAGGCAGCCCATACGCTGAAGTGAATGGATTGAAAACCATGGGATTACCGAAGGGTCCAAATGGAAGCTGTTTTGTAGGTAGCCCATACCCTGGAGTGAATAGATTAAGGTCCAAGAGATTGATTGGGACCGCTAAGTTCGAAGGAGCTATGAGGCCGGGACTTGGCTCGCAAAAGAGAACCGGAACGACAAGACCGGCCGAGTTGGGCGCACTCCAGACAGGCGTTCGGTCAACGGGTGTGTGTGGCTCGTTGGTGTCATGGCGATCCCCCCGCCTATCGGACTCGGACATCTTGGCCAAGTCGAATACGTAGGACTATTTCGAAATCAAATGTTTGATGTGTTCTGAGTGTGGTTCGATTCGGAAAACCTGGGAGTGATCATGACGGAGTGGGTTGTCTGCGTCCCCGTGGAAGGAATACCAAGCCTTGTTTGTTTGGCTTGAACTGTTTGAGAAAGCGCTGATGCTAAAGCGGCCTTTTCCGGCCAGAAAGTCGACTCTGCGCGGCTCCCAGGGTGACCCAGAGCAACCAAGGGTGTCCGGCTGCTCATCTCTCTTATTTACAAACCCCTGAAGATTGAAGCAACTTTAGGATCAGTCCTAGCCATATTCGTACCCCCACCAAGTTTGCAGCTATGCATCAACCCACCCGACCAGCCTCGGGCGGTACCGAGTCAGCTGTGTGTTCTCTCGCGCAGCCGAATACACCCCCGGAGCACGCGTCGGACGCCGATTCCCACCCCGGGGTCGCATCATCGACAACACCATCCTCTGGTTCGCCGTCGTCACCGAAAGGTAGTAGGCAGTTACATCTCTGTCCCATCTCCATGTCAGCTTCCCGGTCTTATGTTTTGAAGTGATGAATGATATACCTGGTATTGTAACCCCCTCAGAACAGTAAAGCAACTGCACCCAAATGCCCAGTACAGACGATATACTGCTTCAACAGGATTACCGGACGCTACCGGCGGGTGACCTGCCTGACATGCGCAGAGCGCCAGTGCGCCCCTTACTATTGCGATCGAGCGCCAGGTGACGGGAAGGACGGCTGCAGCAGGTGTATGAAAAGAAACGGGCTTGTCTGTTTGCAGGCGAATATATCTCGGGGACCCAGACGTTTCCAACGCAGGTCCGCGTTGAGTGCTCCTATCAGACTCCACCAAAGCCAAGCTACTCGATCTTTGGGGGTTGAACGATGGGAGCTAGGTAGCCAGTTTCATGCCAGTTCTGCTCGGCTTTGGTCAGTATCTCTGGTGGATAACGCTTGGATTAATAGACCACGGTTGGGCCTTTGGAATTTGGAGCACGACTGTGATGTGCTGCTCGCTCTGTGCCACTGCCTCGATGATTTTATAGGGTGGCATTCTCATCGCCGGCTGACGAAAGGCGGATGCTGAGCAGCTGGAAGAACAACATCGTCACCGCGAATTCAGTGTAGCTGACTTGACGAAATATTGCCAATCTACCCAGGTACGCGGGATTCTTGTTTTGGATGACCAACGGGCCAACGGGCCAGCGGGCCCGGAGCTGGGACGGAAGGCGCGAGAAAGAAGCGCCGACACCATTGACTGACGCGACAGGAGCTCATGGTACCGCTGCAGAGACCGAGCTAGGGGATACCAGACATACACATCGATGACCAAATTGAAAGTACGTCAGTCTATATGTTCGAGGTTGCTCTACTTCCAAGAGATTTTGACTGGCAGCCCTCCTCATAGTTGGCTAGTCATGGGCCAGTGCAAGGAGCAGCTGCTCCGAAATCTTTTCTCGCTGGCTCCTTCCTCACCAGGTCAGCCGGCAACTCGGCCGTAACCATTTCATCCCGTCTGCTGCCTTGTCATTTCATCTTGGAAACTTCGGAAGTGACGCGACACGAGCTGACGCGCTTGCCAGCAAACGCTCACTCAAATTGCGTTGTCACTTCACAAGTTGCCTGGCCTTCTTGTTTTTCCATAAAGCGCGTTCACTATTTTCCCATCCCCTCCTTCTACCCTCAGAGACCTCTTCGTCTTCCTCTCAAACTGAGAACTTCAGAACGCCAGCACTCACACCAACGTCATGATAATCACATCCATCATGTTTGCACTCCTTAGCGCCGCGCTCTTGCTCTTCGACAGCACCAGCGGCCACATGATCATGTCGTCGCCAACCCCATACAACCTCGACACCTTTCCCTATGTCCAGGTCAATCCCCTCCACGGCGACCTCCCGTTCCCCTGCCAGAACCGCACGAACGTCTCCGGGTCCCGCACGCTCATCGAGGCGGGCACGGCCACTCTCGTCGAGTTTACTGGAGGGGCGCAGCATGGAGGCGGATCGTGTCAGTTCAGCATTTCGTACGATGACCCGAGCAATGGAGGCTGGAATCACTCGGCGCAGTTCAAAACGGTGTACACCATCATCGGCGGTTGCCCCGCCCACTTTACGGACGAGTCCCAAAATCTCCCTCCTGCTCAGCCGGATAGTCAAGGTCGCGCAAATACCGCCAAGTGCGGCAACGATGTTGACGTCAACTGCAGCCGCCAATTTTTGGTCCCTCTCCCACGATTGTAAATTCCCCGTTCCGCTTCTGACTTTTTGGGAATATTGATGATGAGCAGCCTCAAGAACGGCCCAGCAACCTTTGCCTGGACCTGGTTCAATAAAGTCGGCAACCGTGAGATGTACATGTGAGTCTGCCTTCACTCCCGCTGGTGCGCGATTTGCTGGACTCTGGCTGACACAAGGCAGGACTTGCGCACCAATCACCATCACCGGAGGCATGGGCGATCAGCAGGAGATCGATAGTCTCCCTAACATCTTCATCGCAAACATTCCCGACTCCCCAGAGGTGTCGAAGTGTGTCACTGGCACCTCTGCCGACCACGTTGTTCTCAACATCCCAAATCCAGGCAAGAACGGCCGAATCCTCGAGTATCCCAGCGATCCGCAACAAAAGCCGTCCAACTACTGCTCAGATATCCTAGCCGCCTCTGTGTCTCCTAGCTTTATTTCTGACACCCGCACAATCCAAAGCTCCGGCGGTGCTCCGAATGCCACATACAGATCACCCACTGCCAGCCAAGAGACCTCTATTATACAAAGCTCAGCAAGAGTTACGGCGAGCTCTGTGTCTCACTCTCTCACCTCTACGGGCGGTGCCTATAGCAATTCCTTGGCGGTGACTGAAACTAGGGTGGCAACAAGCTCAGAGGTTACAACCGTGTCTTACACCTCTCGAGAGGAGCCAAGCCTGCCCCCTACAGCTAGTCCTGTGGGTGCTGTCACTTGTTCTGACAATGGCGCCCTCATCTGTATAGAGAACGAGATGTTCGGAATCTGCGACTGGGGCTTGGCTATCCCCCAGAAAGTAGCGGCCGGAACAGAATGTGTGGACGGAAAGATAGTTACAAAGTCCGCAGAACGACGGGCACACGAATAACATCTTTGAGACGCGGAATGATACCTTCAGTATTAGGATATTTGCAAGGCGGTCATTTCGAGCAGGCTGGATATCTGCCATAAAAACCATGTTGAGTCCCTGGCAGGGGATAACAGGGACTGAGTCTACTCAAGAGTTTTTGAGATTAGATTGGAGTTGTGTTTGTCGAGATTACTCCTGATTGAGCGAGATCTTGAGGCATGATGGCTAGCCGCCACATGAGTATGGAACTAGATAGTTGAACTACTGCTGTAAATTTACCTTTTGTCACACATTGTCACCGGCTGTTCCTCTTCCTGCATTTCCACATTTGTCTAATAACTGTGTTTCATTCGTTCGTGGGTGCTATCCCGAGACTTTCTCATCCCTTTTCTTTCCTAATCCTAGGTTACTTCGTCGCCCAGGACTGCTGCTCAACATCTCACCTACACCCCGAGGCCACACAGCTCAAACAGTGGCCCAGAGACAGGATACTTCGCCAAAAACGGCACCCAGAACCTCTCATCAACAACATGAGGCACCCTCCAGCCACGCAGCTGCGGCGCTCGCTCCTGACCCAGCATCTTCTCCAAAATCCACACAACCGCCTCCGCCATCTCCCCCTCCCTCTGAACCCCTGAGAACGCCACCCAGTGACCCGCAAACTCATCCAGCAGATCCACCAGCCCCAACACCCGCACCCCATGCAACACCTCAGTGTCGATCTCATCATCCCACACCTCCCGCGGCAACCCCTTCACTCGCACCGTGTAGTCCCATCGGTATCCGTAGTTACCTTCCCTGCTACTGAGGAGTCCGATCTCGTCGTGGTCGCCGTTGGGATGCTGTCCGGAACGCCGGACGTCCCAGCCTGCGACGCACGCCCAGCAGCGGATTATCGAGGTGTCGGACGAGGGACACAGGAGGGTGATGAATTGTGATAGAGGGTCGAGTATCAGCGGGGGAGCGGACGGGTGGCCCCATATGGTGAGGGCTTCGGGGCCGCTGAGGGCGGTGTGCGTGTGGGAGAGGTGGGGCATGATGAGGCGGAGGAGGGGGAAGGGGTGGTAGGTTGTGTTGGGGAGGGTGAAAGGGGGAAGAGGGAGTGGCCGCCGTGAGAGCGGAGCTGGAGGTCGTTGTGATGAAGGAGCTGGATGGGGGAGAGGGTTTGGCCGGGTCTGAGGCACCTGGGGTTGGTAGTTAACTTGAGGTTGGTAGCTAACCTGAGGCTGTTGACGGCGGGCATGGTGGTTGACCTGGGACTGATACCGCCCGTCGGGCTGGTCGTACCGGGAGCGGTCATGCTGCCGAGGGAGAGCATCACGAGGAGGAGTCTGGAGCGGAATGCGGGGTCCCGGGGTGCGGTTGCTTGAGGGCGTCAGCATCTGGCTGGGTTGCTGGGCACGCGGCCGTGGGGTATTTGGCGGGGGGAGAGCAGCGTATGATGAAGAAGATCCTCCCCATGGATTTCCAGGCGAGTCGGCTGAGTCGGGCCTTGCTGGACGCGGTGGAGGAGGAGGAGGGGCGTTCGCCCGCCATTGCCTCATCTGCTCGCGAGGAGAAACCAGCACGTCCTGAGACTCGCGGTGTTGTGAGAATGGTGATGGTCGGGCTTCCGGATAGCTGGAGCGCCTCCGGCGGCTCTGTCTGCCCTGCTCCGAGCAACGGCAGCGGCTGAAGAGACACCCCATCGTTGTGGTTGGCCCCTGATATGTAGCTTCGGGTAAGATTGACAAGGTGCTAGAAGGGCGAGGGGCAAAGTACTTTGCTAAGCGCTGACAGCGAGTTGTTTGTGTATTGCAAAGACCTTTACCAGAACCGCAAAACCTCAGAAGTTATCCTCACCAAATACGTCTGTGAAACCTAGAGCACCACAAAGTCAGCAGTAGCTATGCTTTATATGCTATGTGCAGAAGAGCTTCCCAGGTCGGTGAAGATCCTTTCGACAATAGGCTTGTTGGTAGGCAGAAACAAAGCGGTTGTGAGCGAACATGCATGCGTTTTCATGGAACAGGAACAAAGAACGGAAATTTGCAGAAGCAGCCAACCGAGCTGTGAGCATCGTAAAATCGACCCGAGGTTAGGACGGGTTCTCACAATCAGGGTGAAACCAACCCTCAGCAATGGCTATACCAGTCTACCACCCCGATCTTGCCCAACGCCTAGTCATACATGCCTGGTCCAGAGCTGCTCCTCTAAGAGCGAATAGGAAGAATTGTCATGGTTCAGAGCTCATCCTCCACGTCCATTTGGTCCCCATTAGGATGCCAATTCGCATCCGCCGGTGCATCCTTCTTGGCCATCGTTGCCTCCTTGTCGATCATCTGTCGCGACACCGCAACAATATTGTCCTCGATGAGCTGTTGGCCAACGTCCTCCAGATGCTTCTTCGGGTCCAGCTTGCCGACATAGCGTGTTTTCAGCTGGTCCTTTGTCAACTCTGTCTCCTCCTTGACTCGCTTCTCGTAGCCCTCGGCCAGGTGGACCAAGCGCTCGAGCCGCTCCTTCGTCCGCGACCCCTCAGTCCGGAAGTCCTCCATCTGCAGCGCCTCGGTCCAAACGTGCTTGTGCAGGTTCATCAGCATGTTCTCCTCCAGCGCCGTCTTGCGATAGTTGATACCGATCGAGTAGTAGTGTCGGTTGAGACCGTGAATAAGCGCCTGAATAGAAGGCTTGTTCAGGTGGCCCAAGTTGGACGTGCTCTGGCGGGGCTCTTGGCCGAGCATGAGGGACTGGGGGTTGATCAGGCGGAAGGCGTCAATGACGACCTTGCCCTTCACGGACTGAATGGGATCCACGACGACGGCGACAGCTCGAGGTGTCAGCTGCTCGAAACTCTGCTGCGTGTTGATATCGACGGAGGAGAGCCAGCAGCCGAAGCCCGGATGGGAATGGTACCAGCCAACGACGGATTCCGGTCTGCCAAGCAGTATTGTTAGCTTTGCTGTCAGTCAAAACAAGGGCTAGCTGTCGCATGTGACGTACCTTCCGGTCTGGCGGAGCATGTCCATCATCTTCATCTGGAATACGGGGTCGACGGCTTCTACACTGACACCTGTACCGCTTTGAGGCATCGCAAATACGTCTACCACGCGAACTGTGAAGTCGTCGACGAACTCGCCCAGCATCAGACCCATGACTTCCATCGGCACACCAGCGCGACCGTGCCGGAGCATCTTCAGCAGAGCTAGCGACGAAATGTAGACAGTCTCAGAGTTGTCGATGAGACTGGTGTTATCCTGGGCAGGAACGCAAGGTCAGAAATTGCCAGTAGACGCGCCTGCGCATCGAGATGCGCCATGGCCACGATTGAAGCGGCGCCGAGAATACATACAGTCCCTGGAGCAGCTCCCATGCTCATGCCACCGCCGCCTGCAAGCATGCTCCTGAAACGCTCCATTTCGGCTGCGGCAAGGTAAAAGGTAGTGCGGAAGTGTGGTTATGTCTGTTGGCCGGGATTTGGTATCGCGAGATTGAAGATGCTGTTGATGGGTTGGTGGATGCTCGTGGAATCTCGAAGGCGAAGGACAGTAGCTGATGCTCTGCGGTCCCCATCGGGCTGGAGTAGCTCAGCAGCGGCGTTGACGAAAGCCCTGGCAGCCTACAGCTCGATTACCTAATGTGGGTCCCGAGTGCCCTGTGCACCAATTGCCTGCCGAGACGCCACCCCAGCTGCTCTCCGATGTTTTACCCACAATTTCGGCAGCCTTGCAGCATCAGACCCTGCTGGACTCTCGTGCAGCCACTCAGCCAACGAGCCTTGCGTGCCCCAAGACTTTTTTTAGTGCGCCGCAGCGGAACCCCAGCAGCGAAGCGAGCCAATTGGCCACCCTCCCGGACAGAGCTGCCATGGCGCGAAACGGCAGACCGCCCGGCCTTTGGGCTTCCACCCACTTGTTGCCGATCTCCAATCGGTCTCCAACGAATTCACCACCCTCGAGCTCTGGACCGAGCAGCGCCTCGTCTAACCGAACTGACAGGCGAGCCATATCTACGGGCATCGACGGAGACTCCAGTAGTAGTTCGCCCTCATCCAGTGTTTCTACTTCTGACAATTACGACGACGACAGCGATTTTGTGAATCCTTCGAGCGAGGAAGACGACGAATCCCCGCCACATCGCAACCGCAACAACCGGAACGGCGGTAGCAGACTCAACAGCACCCCCGCTTTCCCTCCTGGACTTTCCCATCATTTCGATCCTCCTAGCTCGCAACCAGAGTTTTGGATTCCCAATCCTCAGATATACAGCAACACCATGCCTGCAACAAATCGCGACCCCGCGGGCGTCGACCGCTCGCGACCCCTCTATGAGGTTGTCAACAACGACAAGAAGCGCGTTGCCTATTTCTACGATTCGGACATCGGAAACTATGCCTATGTCACCGGGCATCCCATGAAGCCGCACCGTATTCGGCTCGCGCACAGCTTGGTCATGAACTACAACGTCTACAAGTTTCTCGAAATTTATGTGCGTTGCCCCTCGTGCCTTCTACTGCGATTGCCCTCAAAGAGCTGGACTGACACCCTGAATAGCGCGCGAAACCTGCGGTAACATCCGAGATGACGCAATTCCATACGGACGAGTACATCGAGTTCCTACAGAAGGTGACCCCTGACAACATGGACACATACATGCGCGAGCAGGGAAAGTATAATGTAGGCGACGATTGCCCGGTCTTCGACGGGCTCTTTGAGTTCTGCGGCATCAGCGCGGGCGGCAGCATGGAGGGTGCTGCGCGCTTGAACCGCGAAAAGTGCGACATCGCAATCAATTGGGCAGGCGGTCTGCATCATGCAAAGAAAAGCGAAGCTAGCGGGTTCTGCTACGTGAATGGTGAGTGCCTGTTTGTCGTCTGGTTTTTGGACGCCCGCTAACTTTTCGTCTCAGATATCGTCCTGGCCATCTTGGAGCTGTTGCGCTTCAAGAAACGAGTCCTCTATATCGACATCGACGTTCATCATGGCGACGGCGTCGAGGAAGCATTCTATACCACCGACCGTGTTATGACGGTTTCCTTCCATAAATACGGCGAATATTTCCCAGGCACCGGAGAGCTTCGCGATATCGGAATTGGAACAGGCAAGAATTATGCGGTCAACTTCCCGCTTCGAGATGGCATTGACGACGTTGCGTACGAGACTATTTTCGAGCCTGTCATTCGCGCTGTCATGACATATTACCAACCCGAAGCGGTCGTTCTCCAATGCGGCGGAGACAGTCTTTCCGGGGATCGTCTCGGCTGCTTCAATCTGAGCATGCGGGGCCACGCCAACTGCGTCAAGTTTGTGCGCTCTTTCAACCTGCCTACCCTGGTCCTCGGCGGTGGTGGCTACACAATGCGCAATGTCGCGCGCACGTGGGCATATGAGACTGGCCGACTTGTCGGTGTGGAGATGGATTCCGTTCTGCCATATAACGAGTATTACGATGTAAGTCGCCCTCGCTCAATGACTAGGCTTGTCGCGTGAAGCTAACCCCAGCCAGTATTACGGACCCGATTACGAGCTCGATGTTCGCGCTTCTAACATGGAAAACGCCAACAGCTACGAATATCTTGAGAAGATCAAGATCGCCGTGATCGAGAACCTCAAGAAGACAGCGGCAGTGCCTTCTGTCCAGATGCAAGACATCCCGCGCGCAAGCATGGGTGTTACGGACGAGCAGGATGATGAGATGGACGATCTTGACGACGACGAGAATAAAGACGTTCGCATGACCCAACGACAGTGGGAAAAGAAAGTCTCCAGACAGGACGAGTATGAGGATAGCGACGACGAGGACATGGCCGAGGCGAATGGCGTATACAAAGTAAACGGCCGCAAGTCAATTCTCGATTACCAAAACCCCAACGCAGTCGCAGACGACATGGAGGTTGACAGCGGAGTTGCCACTCCCGCACCCAAGGCGAGTGAGGCGCCTGTCGACAACGATGACACCGTGTTGGAAGACGTCGAGGCACCAGCTTCTCCGCCGGCAGCCGAGGCAGAGTCCGCGGCCGACGCTGCACCCCAGACCGAGGCCGAGGCCGCCAAGATTGATGGAGACGGAGACGTGAGCATGGAGGAGGTTGAAGAGAAGGCAACCGAAACCACGATCAAGACCGAAGAGGTCGATGGCGCGCCCATCTCAGAATCAGCGCGTAAGAAGTCGCTTGCCCCCGAAGTTGCGGACCCGGCTGTCGATATTGAAGCTGCCAAGGCTAAGGACGGTGCTTCCCCCTCTCCTTCTGGGAGCGCCCCAAAGAACGGCGATCAGGCAGCAGAACCAGCAGAGACGTCGGTGGCAGAAGCAAGCGGTAAGACGGAAAGCGAAGTCGCCACTACTCAGCCTGTCTAGGTGACGGCTCCGTAGGAAGGCGTTTAGGCTTGGCTTAGTTAGGGGCGTTTGGGGCGCAAGCGAAAAAGCACGTACTGGGGCGGGTGGTTTTTTGTTCTGGGAGGACAGAGGACATGCGCGGTGTTTTGATCCGAGATGGTCTGCGGCCCTTTTCACATGCGCTCGCTGGGACTTTGGATGCCCATATATCGTTGGAGTTTGTATCCGTAGACCACAGTGTTCAGCCTGAACATATAGCGCAACGGATGTACTTGAGAAATCCTACGATGTATCGTATTCTTTGGCCGATGACTTTTCCTTCATGGTGTTACATCAGGATGGGAGGGTAGGGTGTCATTGCGGGATGGTGGGGCTTATCAGTTGCCCCGTCCCTATCGCTCGACCCTCGCCTGTCTTGGCGGATTGACCCTCCCGATTGCACCCCACGACAATCAACCGCTCCGAATGTCGCTAGTCTGCAGTATGTCTCGGATGGAGCTCTCTAGTTGCTCGATGGCTTGTTTCACCTCTTCCCGTGTGTCTGTTCGAAAATTTCCTCCAGCTCGGCATGGACCCGCCATCGTGTCTGTCACCCATCACTCTAACCCCATCCTTCCCGCAGTACGACCGCGCTGAAAATGGAGACGCCCGGCTCCGCGCTATTTAGCGGCAACGGTTGCCATGACAGGAAACGGCCGACCCCACCATTGTCGGTGCCGGCGGAGGGACGGCCGCACGGATCATCGCGGCGCCGATGGACGTCACTCACCGCCGCCGCCGTGACGACAATAGCTCTCCTGGCCCTGTGCCATTCCATCCGCAAGTGCGGCGCGTTAGAGCCTCACCGACCCCTGTGGCCCCCCAAGCATACACCTGCCCGGATTGAGCCCCAGGACGACCTCCCATTCAGCTGGGGCGATATCCCCCCCTCGCGCAATCTCTCATGGCATCCCTGCTATGTCACCGCCCGGAACCCGTCAGGGCTAGAGTGTGCCCGCCTAGACATCCCCATGGACTGGCTTGACCCGTCCGATGAGCGGCGCGTCATCCTGGCTGTCGCCCGCTTGCGTGCCACGGCGAGTCCCAGGCGCGGGCCGTTGTTCTTTAACCCTGGCGGACCAGGCGGTTCGGGCATCTGGGCGCTGCGCGACCACGGGCGGGACTTGCAAGCTATTGTGGGGGACGACTACGACATTGTCAGTTTTGATCCTAGAGGGATTGGGGCGTCAGTGCCGCGGATCGAGTGCTGGGGGAGCATGCAAGACAGGGTGCTCTGGGAGTTGCAAGACGTGGGGGTGCTGGATACGCATCCCGGGGTGGTGTATGATGCGTTTGCGAGGGCGGCGGCGCTGTCGAGGGTGTGTGAGGGGAATCAGGGCGGTGGGGAGGAGGGGATTTTGAGGTATAGCAGTACTACGTCGCATGCGAGGGATATGCTGGAGGTTTTGGAGCAGATGGGTGAGAGGAGGTTGAGGTATTGGGGGTTTAGTTATGGGACTGTTCTGGGAGGGACGTTTGCGGCGATGTATCCTGATCGGGTGGAGAGAATGGTTAATGATGGTGAGTTGCGGGGCTTGTTGGTTGGGGAAGTAACTATGAGGTTGATGCTGACTTGTGGGAAGGAAACGTTGACTACAGGGAGTGGTATCAGGTCGCGGATTACATCAACTTCGTGAGGGATACCGACAAAGTGATGGAGGCGTTTTACTTCTTCTGTCACCAAGCCGGCCCGCTTCGGTGTGCGCTCCACGCTGCGACGCCGGACAAGATTCGCAAACGGCTTGTCGATCTCTTCGCTCAGATCCGCCGTAGCCCGGTTCTTGTTTCCTTCTCTCCATCCGAGACCGGCCCGAGGATGCCTGAGCTCGTCACCTACTCTCGCATCAAACGTATGCTCTCCACAGCCCTTTACCAGCCCATCTACCGCTTCCAGCGGGTGGCCTCGGTCCTCGCGGCCCTCGAGCAAGGCGATGGCCGTCCTTACTACGCCTACACCTCGCTCGAAAAGCCGGACTCCACTCTGTTCTGCTCAGCTGAAACCATCCCGTCCGGGCCTGGGCCGGACGAAGACACCCCCGACGGCTTCGCAGCCGTCATGTGCTCCGATGGCGAACCATTCCGCTACACCCCCGCAGATTACGAGGCCTATGCGCTTGCAGTACAAAACCTCTCCACCGTCGTCGGGGGCGAACAAGCCACCACACGTTTGTCTTGCGCCGGGCGCGTCATCAGGCCCAAGTGGCGTTTTGCGGGGCCGTTCGGTGGCAACACCAGCTTCCCCATCCTGTTTATCAACAACATCGCAGACAACGTGACGCCGCTCGTGAGCGCGAGAAACAACTCGGTCGCATTCCATGGGAGCGTCGTGTTGGTTCAGAACTCATACGGGCATACGAGCCTGGCTGCTGCGTCGAGCTGTACGGCGCGCGCTGTGAGGTCATATTTCCGCGAGGGCGTGATGCCTGCCGAGGGGACCGTGTGTGAGGCCGATGGGATGCCGTTTGGGGAGGCAGCGTTTCCAGCACAGGATTACCCTGATGCGGACGCGGGGGCGGAGGCGGACGTCAATGGCTTGACACGGACTGTGAAGAGACTGTCGAGGGAGGCGGGGTGGGGTGTTGGGTTTGCAACATGACGCAGATGCATGGATGTACTGCGTTAATTCGGTCTCGCATTGTTTTGGAAACGGGCTTTGCCTTGCTTGGGATTATTTGCGGGTTGAAGCGTGCTTGCACATGGCATTTCGTTCTTCATCATAGCATCGCGTTGGCTTTCTGTTTGCTTTGCTTGCCATACTATATACCCTTCAAAGATAGCATTGGAATTTACGATCTGTTTCACCCGAACGTCTGTCAACTGATTGAGTTGTCCGCTTGACTCTGCCCCTGAGATGCCTCGTCCATCCCTGTTGCGCAACTGCGCTTCTGGCTTGCACCTCTGCACACTCGAGTACTCCTGGTTCTCTTAACTTTTAATCTGGCATTAAAATTACAGGAGATGATCGCGAGATTTCTCCTTCTAGTTAGGGGTCTAATATCTATGTCTAACAACGTCTATACATCATCAACTCCGCATCCTAATGCGCTAGTAAACCGTCACCTTGGCTGCCTTTCCGGCCAACTGCGCCCCTGACATAACGCCTGGCCGCCATACTTGGCGGCTTCGTATGTTTTGTCGTCCTTTATCTAACCGCCCTCCATATATCCAAAGTTTCCATGTAAATATCAACAATGAACACCATCCAGTCCGCCACTCTCACATTGCGGAAGAGACTAGAAGCTGAACAAGCCGCTCCTCCTCTTTCCAAGCGGATACACAATCAGTGCGCTGAGCGATAGCCCGACCGATATGCTGATGGCGACTTGAATGACGCTAAACAGGACATTGAACGCCGTGCTGTTGAGATCCGTATCCTGCGAGGTAGTCGTAGGAGTAATAATACCGCTAATAACCGTCCCATTGGCGAGCATCGTCTCGTTTCGGGTGATCTGGTCAGCGCTGGTGATGCCGCTAAGCAAAGACCCGCTAACAGCCAGGCCAGACGGGACCTGGACGAAGATGGCGGGGAGCATGGCCGCGGCGGCGAGTCCGTAGCCGATCTTCCGGGCGCGTTGGATGATAGGGACTTTTCCGGCCTCCGGATCTTCCTTGTCTACCGACTCTCGAGAGTATGCGTTCGATGCGTCGTATTCCCAGCTAGGGCGTCTAGGTTTGCGACCGCGGGCGAAAATACGTCGGACGCGCGGGGCTAATTGCTTGTCCCAGAAGTCGAGCAAGCTATTTTGGGTGTGTTGGCCAAGCCGGGAGTAGAGGTTGGCGAGAACACCAATGCAAAGTGCGCCGAGGGAGCTGGAGAGGGTCGGGTTGCCTTGGAAGTGACGTGAGGAGAAGTTATTGACAACATATCCAGCCAGAGAGATGAACGCCATAACTAGAAGACGAGTTTAGCATGGATATCGGTAAACTAGGGGGTTGACGAGAGACGTACCTGGAATTTGCTTCCACTTCGCCTGGTTGACAGCGCAAAGGCAGAGCGTAAATGGCAAAACGAAAAGAATATAAAAGTTTTGGTCGGGTCGGTGTGCCCACCACTCCGGGCCTGATGTACAATGAACTGCGCTGACGGCGTTTTCGTCGATATATCCGTATATAACTGAGCCAATGGTGATTCCGTAACCGAGAAAAAGAGAATAAATAAGGGCGTAAACCATGCGGACCGAGCCGGAGATCATCTGGTGACTTTGAAGCTCCAGACTTGCGCACAAAACCATATATCCAGGGAGGATGAGAGCAATGGAGGATTGAGCCAGTGCAGAGAAGCAAAATAGATTCCCGCTGTTTATTGATCCAAAAGCACGAGACAGGAGAGATGTTGCCACGGCTGCGGTGATCTCGAAAACGTTGGCGTAGAGCTCGTTGGAGGGAGCGAGAAACAGCTGCAGGAAGCCCACCAAGCAGCCGAGAATGAAGGCTATGGGCATGTCGATGTAGCGCCCTTCGAAACCGAACGGAGCTACCGTCGCGGATGCAAGCCCAAAGAGCAGAATACGGAGCCATACTGGAAACTTGTCCTTGCGTCCAATAACATCTTTTAGTCGGGACGTGGCTTCCTCGACACCGATGCGATCGTGAACTACCTCCTTGTAGATCTGGTGCACGTCGCGTAGGCGGCCGAGATCCACGCCCTGCGGACTTCGAATGATTTTGACTTCGGTCGTATGGGTGTTGCTATCGTCAAAGGAGATGATCATCGTTCCGGGGAGGTACATAAATTGGCCCTCGATGGCCAGTACGCGAGCTGACATCCGCATATATGTCTCGAGACGATGTGTCGGGGCGCCGTACATCATCAGGGCCTCACAGAGCTTGATGAGGTACTGGTGGCGACTGATAATTTGGGCGATGTGGACGGTTATTCGGTACTGCTCTGCTCTCTGCTTCGACCTGCTGCGCTTCTTGGGCCTCTCTCTCTCACTTCTGATCTTTTCCGTGGCGGCTCCGGATATGTCCTTGGACGCAGGGGCTGCAAACATGAACGAACTCTCCATCAGACCCGCCAAGGTCGTATTAGACGAGGAGCGTAGGCCCCGGAACCGGGCCTTCTCTTTCTCTGGCTTTGGTGTTCCTGGGCGCGACGTGGGTGGTGTGCTCGCCGGTGTACGGTTTGGAGTCCAGCCAGGCGTACTGGGGACGCTGAAATCGCCGCTCTCCGTTCTATTCTTGTTGTCTTCGGTGTTGTAAAGCTTCAACAAGCTCCCGAGAATCCCACCCTTGTACTTCTCCGGCCGGGGCACATACTCCACGTCGTCAGGGATCGGGGTAGCTGTCCCGGACTGGGGAAATTGGAAGGGCTGGGAAAGGGGGCTCAGATGGCGGGTATGGGTTCTGACGAGGTCATTGGCTGCCTGCTGTGCCCCTTTCCGCGGCCTCAACCCATCCGAGTTCTCTGTGGCAGCGAAGCCGTTTGGGTTTGCACCTGTGGTGCCGGCATCGGGAACACCAAGCAAGGCATCGCCGTCAAAGGGGCTACTTTCCAAGGACGTTCGCTCCGAAGCGGGTGCGGATGAGGTTCCGACGGCATAGGCAAGACGATCGGCTCGGTTCTTGGCTTCGACTTCGGATCGGTGCGGCGCGGACATCAAGTCACCCGGATGTCCTATCAGGGTTTTCTTCCGAAGCACCGGGCGTGGCTTGCTTGGAGCGACCGGGCTGCCGTCTTCGCCGGGCTTGAAGATCGCCGTCAGGGCGGCAGTTACTGCGGCTTTGTTGAAGGATTCCGGGCCCATCGGGTCTGGATCTCTGAGAGGCGATAATCCCCGGTCATTGTCGTTGGCTGGTGACACGGAAAAGTAGTCGAGAGCATTCCCTTGCGGCTCATTCGGCGTGTGGAACGGGCTCCCGTAGAACCCGCCCTGGTGCTCTGTGTCGCTGGCAAATCCGACTCGCTTCTTCTCCTTGCCCCTTTCGGAGCCGGGAGGGGGTGCATATGGCTCGTCGTCGTCGTCGTCGTCTGAAAAGGGGTTTGACCGGTCTGGGTCCTCGGGCAGTCGAGGTAATACCATGGCCGCGGTTGTGACGGGAGTGACACGGATCTGTCGTCGGCGTCGACCAGCAACAATCAGAAGCGGCTTCTGGGGGGATAGAACTGATTGGACTTGGCCAGCAGTTACATCCGCAAAGGTGAGATTTTGAAGAGATCTCCGGGACTATCCACTGAGTTGCGGTATGACGTGGGCGGGCAAGCAGAGTTTGAGAAAGTTTAGAGAAGGCGGCAGCCAAGGCTTGGATGTCTCCGAGGGATGCCGGTGGAGTTGTGATCGACTGAAAGAATGTGATCTGATACAAAGAGCGAACGTAAGAGAAAGCAGATGCTAGCACACCATCCACGTGGGCCTTGAGGGGTATTGGTCAAAGAAAGCAAGCCCAACAAAGCAAAAACCGCGGATGGATCATTATAGGGAATCGAGCACGGCGATGTTTACCGCCGCGATGGAGACTGGCCAAGGCGAGATATGCAAGGGAGACTAGCACAACCATCCCGTGCGTGCCCTCGTATATCTTAGGGTTCAGGGACCTCGGGGGATGCGGATGCCGCCCATCGGCCCGTCAGGACTTCTGCCGAGCTCTCGTTGGTGCGATTGGCGGCCAGACGGGGATGCCCTCGGGCTACCAGGCACCAGATGCAGAGCTAACGCAGCGGTAAAAGCAGCCTCGAACCTCTATCCGCCACCGTGGTGGAAACCCACGACGTCATCGACATGGCCCAAGGTGTCGCAAAGGCGGATCTCTGGCAGGCGTCCCCCGGCGGAGAGCCCGCCTCGTGCCAACTCGCTGCCAATCGACCGCCAGTTGCATTGCCAAGCGACTGTGACTGGGTGACTGTCAATTGGCGTGACTCCGCGCGCATTTATTCTATCGGTCGCGGCGTTGGGCGCGGGTAAATAAATCTATTGAACGGCAAATGCGAGCAGAATGCAACCCGGGAGCAACCGACTGCGATTGCGGAACGGCGTGGACGAATTGTCCCATATTATTTGGCGCAGTCCCATCGCGGTTTCGCCCAGTGAGTCAAGGTGGCCAAAGGCGGCCTGTGGGACCCGAACTGTCTATCTCCCGAGGACCGAGCAAGCCAGGCGCACGCCCAACCTGAGTCGCGTGGATATGAACGGCCGTCGTAGTCGAAACGACTATGGAAGCAATCGAAGGCGGGGGTTCCCTCGCCGTGTATTCTGCCGAAATGCACCCTGGACCTTGGGAGGTGAGCCAAGAGGTGGTGTGGTGTGCTGATTCGCGGCACACGGCATGCGGCTCTTTCAATTGTTCTGGACGTAGCGAGAGGGGCACTCGCGGCACTGCTCCTGCCACTGTGGTTCCTGCGGCCAGGCGTCAGGCCCGCAGCCCGCAGCCCGGAAACCTGGAAAACAGGGCCTGCGGGGTGCACTGACCAGCCGATCATAGCAATCGCCGAGGTTGCTGGCCGAGTTGTCACACAGTCGGATACGATTGTTGATACAATTGGATACAATTGGGAATAATAATTACAATACTGTTGCGGAGACAGCTCGAACATCTATCCGCTGCCCCCCAGTTTTCCTTTTCCACAATCCGACCCATAAAACTTGGTAGTTTGTAATGCAGAGCAGTCGCCACTGCCCCGTCGAAGCCAACCGGGTATCTTGCAAGCGCCCATTCCCTTTCCCTTTACATCACCGCCGTTCTCGAACGACCGACATGCACCAGATGCTGTTGTTATACACCGAACCTCTGAGCTCCTCCCATCAACCCGAGGTCGCGACGAAATTTGCGTTGTCCCACTTCTCAGACTTACAGCTCAGCGTCCCGTTCTCGTTCTGAAGCTGCACCATCGCGGCTCCGTCGATGCCAATCTTCTTTCCCTTCTGCGTTGTCGACCCCGCATCGACGAACCAGAGGTCAGCAAAGCTGGCGAACGGCACCTGCTTGCCGTCGTCGCCGTCATAGAAATCTTCGACGATCCACTCGGTGTCGACACGGCACAGCCTCGGGCCGCCGTTGATGGTGAGTGTGACGGAGTAGCCCTGCTGGACATTGCTGATGACGACCTTGCCCGACGTCGCCGATATGGCCGTGACGTTGACCGACATCCAGTCGCCCGGCCTGACCGGAATTCCGTTGATCTTGTATGAGGCCTCGGGGAACCACTGCCACCATGCCGACGCGCTCTGGCCGCCGTTTGCGTTGATCTGAGGACAGACTGTTAGCATTCGTCCAAACAGGCAGCGACGTGACTTTGCTCCGCACGTACCACTGTGGTCACACCAGCTTGGAAGAGCGCCTGAGTGCAAGATGCGCCGTCAATGCCCACCCATGCGGCGGCGTACTGGGTCTGCGGGATCTTTGGGCGAAGCTTGAGGTTCGGTGCGGTGAAGTAGCTGTATGAGCTGACGATTTGGTCTGTCGCAACAGAGTGCTGAGAGGCGCCGCACCAATTGCCGCTGTAGCTGAGGGTGTCTCGCTTGGCGGTGCCTCTGCCAGGCGGGGGATTTGGCCTTCGTGGGGAGCGGTGCTGCCATCGCTCTCGGGGCGGTACCTTGACAAAGTCAAGCTGTTCTGTGATGTCGACTGCGGCGCCGTCGACCTGGACCTCGGCTTCGGCACTGAAGGTCAGCTCGGCTGCGACCGACCACACGGCGAGTGAGCCGACGAGGGCTTGTCGTACAAGAGTCCACATGTTGACTGTGGGGCGGCAACTGATCGATGTTGATGCTGTGGAAAATCTCGAACTTCGGAGCACTTCTCGGGGACCCAAGGACTCGGGAGCTCCTCCTTTTCAGTGATATGGGAGGGTGACAGCCAGTCCAAGCGTGGCCCGTTCCGGATCGCCAATTAAGGGGTCGCGGGGCCCAGCTGCGCGGGTTTAGTTGCACTGGCATGCGTATCCCCTGTATCCCCTGCGATGTCTCCCAGGTTTTCCAGCTGTCATGGGTGGCGACACCTACTCATCAAAGCATGTTCCAGCACATCACCAATCCGGACGATGGAGAGAGAAGCAATTTCACAACCTCAACCCATGGCTTTCCTGCGACCGGGTACCTCGTACGCCATTGCCAGTGCGGGCATCAGGGCAGGATTTCACTCGTCGATTTCTGGGGGCGCACTGGCACTAGTGGAGCAGCGTCGCATTATAGGTCGCAAGCGACGCTCAGGCTGGTGATAGCGACAGGGGTGGTCGATCCCAAAATAGCCCTCTTAATTACGGCGAGCACGGACCGACCTACCTTTTCGTGGTTTTCACCATGTGTCTCCGCTCAAATTCGGCTTAAGCTCCTGATAATGGGCTGGTCTTATAACGTCCGCTTAATCTCGACTGGACACCAGCTCCAGGTTTCTCACAGTCTTGGCATTTTGGTTGCATTGGCCGATCTTTGGGCCCATCCACGATGTGAGGCCTTCGGCTGCAAAAGCGGGGCTGAGGCGACGTCGATGAGCAGCCAACCAAGTCCAGAACTTGCTCCCCTCCGTGGCTGTCCAGTGATGGTGGCAACTCGACTATTGAATTCTCCGACACGCCGCACAGAGATAGCAAACACATGGCCAGTTCTGCCATGGAGCTGCGCAAACCACCCTAAGCCCAGTTCGATCTTTCAGCTAGCGAAAGAAATTGGCACCGTGCTCAAGCAGTGATGTTCCATCGTTCCTATTTTGTGGTTCGCCCTAGGGCATGATCACACAGCTGGCGTTCAATGATCACCAATATTTACCACCGGTGGCGCCCACAAGACCAGGAGGTGGCTCAGGTCAACTCTCGCGTCAACAGAACACTTCTGTTCCCCAATTCAGACTGCACGTGGAAGTCACTGCGTCACTCATCTCTCGTCGCACAAGGCAGCCATTTAACGTCAACGATTTCTCGTGGTTGTCGCTGTGGTGGTGTCGGGGATCGTGCGGTAATTACCACCAAGTAGTTGTGGCTGGCAACAACAAGAGAGGGCGGCCGCCCAAGCTGGAAAACCGGAGCCAGCCCTCCCCTCCAGACCAAAAGCAAACCATGAACGAGCCTAGTAGGCCTAGAAGATACTAGTACCAGTAACAAAGTAACAGCAGCACTGGGCCATGTAACGTCAGTTGGACGCGCTATAATGTCCGTGATATTTTACATTTTACGCGGTCCTCGTCGACTTTCAGGTGGTTGACGTGACAGGTCTTGGAAGCCAGGCCTGGAACCAAATATGGCACGGGCTGCGATTAATATGTGAATTAGATAACCACCGCCACGCGAGCTGCGAACCTTTTTGGCTTCATGGATGCTACCTGTCGCACGTATTACGCTACGTATTAATAGGGGGCTCTTATAGTAGGGCTGAGCTCAGAGAGTAGCCAGTGGCGAGCTGCGTGTTTGTACAAATGGGTATCACTCCTCCGTGGTGGGTGTATCTCGCAGCTTTGGGCGAGTTCAAAATGTGGGCCAGCTTTGCCTTGTTAGGACGGAGAAGAAACGTGGAAGGCGCTGAGACCATATCTCAGGGTGGGTGACGTGACAACGAATCGTACTGACCGCGCTACTCTTGACCAGACCAAATTTTCTGGCCGTCTTCGAATACGGAGAAAACCCGGTGGCGCGAGGGCTCGTGATGCCAAAAACAGCACGCTCTTCCTTTGCTCTATCATCCATGTCAAATGAGCTTTTTCCCGGGCTGGTTTCGGGCACGATGAGCATGAGCCAACTGGGCATCGGGATTGTGTGCAGGGAGCTGGGAGTGTTTGCCTCGTTTTGATTCGGCGACTGATCTGTGCCCGCTCAGGGGCTAGCTGAATGTTCGTTGTCGTGCGACGACCCCCTGATTCTGAGCACAGCTGGTCCTGGGCGGCCTGTCCTGGATGTCGGGTGACCGTGACCCCTACCAGCCTCCGACTTACATACACTTGATGAGGTCTCCTGCATCATCATGCTCCAGTGTTTGATGGGGTTTATGTGATTAATGGCCCATGAACTTGAAGTTTGAAAAGGGGGCCGAGGTCCACGTGCACAGCTCGTGATTATTCATTGATCATGGCAGGGTCCAGGGATCCTTCTTGTGCTTTTGACCCCTCCTCCTTGGCTTTGCTGGATCAAGAAGTCGGTTTTGCTTGACACTGGGGACGAACTGCCCCCGGTTATCAGACTTCGATTTTCCATGGCAGACCCGAACGGCCCGATCTGGTCCACAGTTGCTCTCAGCCGTTTCCGGGCGCCGAATTTCCGACTACGTTGCAATCGGGCGATTACGTATTTCCCGCTCTATTTCTAGAATGCTGCAATCCTTCTGGGGTCAGTGATGATTTTCTTTTTCTGCAGGTTTGGTTCTACTCCTGCAGTTCATGTTTTCAGACCGTGGATGAGATGTCCATAAGTAGATGTGGTCTGCCTGCCTACCTTCCGTCGCGCCCGACTGAGAATTCAAATACAACTTCTTGGGTGCGAGCAGACTGTGTTGGATGTCCGAGTCGTCCCAACCTTCGTCTCGGGGTCTGGGTCCTGGAAAGGTGCTTGTACGCTTGGCTCAACGTGGCAGGTGAAAAGGACATCATGCAGCAGGTTCGTGACGATAGCAAAGCCACCCAGGCACTCTATCATGGTCACGAAAGGGGCGGAACTCCTGTCGAGCTTGCGTTTGTATCCCGTACATCACTTCGCTCGAGGGAGATGATGGAAGCATCCATCATCTCGTTTGCCCGGGGCTTGCCACTTCCTAGCTCACCTTTTAACAGGCCTGCAGCGGGATGTTTGTCCGGACTTTCGAACGAGACGGATTTCCTTACCTCGTGAAACCCAGCGTATATCCTCGGACAGGCATTGTGTCCATCGAAGCAGTGACTCAACACATCCCGAATGGGAACGGCTTCTCTGGTTGGATGAGAAGGTGCGAGCAAGGTTTGACTCCCCCGAATCACAGACCGGTCGTTTGTTTTGGGAGAAGGCGCGTGAACTAGTGCTGGTAGACACTGCAAAATAGGAAAGTGCCACCGAGGCAGCGTGTGAGGCCCTCTGGCAATTGATGCGTCCCCGAAACCAAAACCATCCCTGACCTGCAGGATGGAGGCTATGTCCCCGCCAGCAAGGTCTGCAATCTGCTGGTACATACGTACCTACACATAACAACGTGCCACCGAATCCGATCAACTCCCTTTCATGGGCCACAGGCATAGTCCCTCACTTCAGCGTCAGTTTCGCTCTGCTCGCTGGCGACTTTGTCCCGAGGATGGACAGTCTCAGTTGTCCACCGAAAGTCGCGTCGAACCGTGATACTAACGAGTGGTATGTCGGCGGAGCTCGGGACCGGCTTCCCGTAGATGGTGACCCGATTACCAAATGCGTAGCCCGCCGCGCTAGGCCAGGGGGCCGGCGTGTCTGGTCGTCCGTCCTTGTCATCATCGCCGCTCTTGACCGAGTTAGACGAGTGAGAGCTAGCATGGCTGCCCACGAGCCTCTCCAGTCTCGATGCATACCCCCTTGACTTGCGAAAGGACCCGCCAATCGTCATCGTCTCCCTCCTTGCCTCCTCTTCGTCGCCGTTGTGTGTCTGCTTGGAGGCAAACGCCCTCCCGAAGATGAAGCGCAGCAATGGCCGCATCGTCGGCAGACTGGCCGTCACGATGCCGACGGCCGGTTCAGCAGCTGTCAAAATCCAGCCTGGTGCGATCGCTTCTGTAGCATCAGGTCAGCACAGTTGAGAAGCAAACACGAATGAGTTGGGACGTACTGGTAATGTCATCTTGGTTCCCGACAAGCTCGATGAGTGACTCAAGTCGAACGCATGCGACGATGATCATGCTGCAAGCGATGTAAGCGGAGTCAGATGCCATAGGCCACATCGGACCAATACTAACAGAAACCCAAGCAAGAACACGGCGCATATGGCAACTTTCTGCGCTTTCGGCACCTTGAGCTTCCAAATCTGGGGGGTTGGAAGCAAGAGGATGACAATGTCTTCGACGATGTTCGGAACCGAGCTCCCTAAGAAAAACTTGCTCTTGTCCAAGCAACTCCCTCCTACCAGGTACGGCATGTATGCTTTCTCGATCGGGGAACACTGGAAGAGTGTGACCAGAATCGTCACCAGCCACCGAACGCCGGCGATGGTGCCAAGAATATATACACCGGTCCGCATGAATCGAGTAGGGACTAGTAGTGTGAGATATCAGTCAGTTGTTCTCTTTTCGAAAGAAGTTGATAATGAAATGTCTCAGGTGTGAGTGCTTCCTTCTGGGATAGGTCCTTTGGACGCCATGGATGTTTGAAAGGGGGTTGAAGATGAGATGTTGACTTACAGATGCGAATGTACATGATGAATATTGACGCTTTCATCGAAAGCAGGAGTGTGAAGTAGATGAACTCGGAGATGTACAGGTACTAACAACTGTCAATTCTCAGTCTTCCATGCGCCAGCAACGCGTTATAACCGAGATGTCTCATACCATTAGCGCGTTTTGCAGAAGCTCTGGGTCTTTGAGCATATTCACAACAAGGTGTCTTCCAACGCCACCTTTGTAAACCCCTAGGCCATACATTAGCGTCATTACACACGCCTCGTATGCTGGACCGGAGTCATACCTAGCCATGCTGTAGCAGTGAATGCACAAAGGAGCGACTGGAACAGTTAGTGACCGTGCATTCTTTGTCAAGGCTCGGGGCTCACCAGTGCTAGGAATATCAACCAGTCGTCAATTCCAACTGTTAGGCCCGAAGAGGCTCGCCACCGAACACCGAACCGAGTGGCCACCATTAACGCCGCAACGCCGGTCAGAGAGGCTGTTGCTTTAACGACCTGGGGCCCGATGTCAAACGCCACAACATCAGGCGGTAGCTCAGACAGAGACGTCGGCATAGTTTTCATGTTGGCGGCACAGGCACAGGTGGGTTTGATTGCTGTCGATTGGCACAGAACTTACCTGCGGCGGTGGCACAGGGAAGAGGAGGGAGGTTCCCCATCATTCGAAGTTGGGCGAGATGTTTGCCTTATGTTCTGTCTCTCTCTAGGACCCAACCAGACCCCTCCACACGCTCACAAACCTGATTGATTGACGCTCACACACACGATTTGGTTGTGCCACCTCAAATGCTGGTGGCGAGCAAGAAGCCCCCAACTCTGGGGCAACTGACCAGCTTCAGATGAGACGCGGCATTTGTTCTGTTATGAGGTCTCTATAACTCTGGCCCCCAGATACGGTTCAAGGATGCAAATTGGGATACCACGCCGCGCTGTCTCCTCCCGCAGCCTCGCCAAGGCGGCCAACATGTTGGTTGTTGGGGGTTTTGTGCAACAGTCTGTGACAATCCCCTGTTGGTTGTTGACGGCCGGCAATTGCCTGGATATAAAAGCCTCCGGCGGCTTGGAGAAGGATTCAAGCGGCGCAGCCCACCAGTCCGCCAAGATTACCACTCGATGCAAGGTTCACGGGCTGGGGAGACCGGCATTGCCAAATCAGGCTCACAAAGACGCGGGTCGTCCCGCCCAGCTCTGTGCCGCAGAGTCTGTGCCGCAGAGGGCTGCAAACATTGTCGCTTGCATATGAAATGCTGAGATAAGCACTCTAACAAAAAAGAACAAGTATTTTTGTTTGGGCCTAGTGTAAAGTTGCGAGCTAAGCCCTTTTCTGGCCTGACGATGACCTCAACCTACCAACCCTGACATACGACATTTCATAACTCAATCTACCTTAAACCCCATACCATTTGGGCACCATGGTAACTCTGGTTCTTCGCCCCTGCAAGCTGCAGGTGTTACACACCAGGGGTTAGGGTATAGGACTGTTACAACCTGCACCTTTACAGACCCAAAGGACTGGAGAGGTCAAGACAGAGCGTATGGCAGGATACAAAAAAACTGGGGGTTATTCTAAAGACGGCTTATTAAGCTAGCACTCCTAGACGAGATATAATGTCATTATAAGTCGCTATCAATATAATACACAGAGGTAAGTCTGAACAGTAAGATATAAATAAATAATGTAATATTAATGTATGGAACCAAAATCTCTCACTCTATCGCCATCACGTAAGATCCGATCCTCGCGGAGGATCAAGAGGCGTGCTCGTACTTTTAACCTCGCTGGCGTTATTTTTTAGGCAACCGACCATCAAGTACCAGAACTCAAACTACTCACCATAGCCGGCTGCCTGGCGATTCCTCCCAATGGACAATGGACAACGGGCATCTGTGGCAGACCCATCGCCGAGCCTATCCTGAGTCGGAGTTGGAGTTATCTGCCCTATCTCCGTCGCTTTAGCTTTTCCAGGCCGCCAGCCCAGTAGTGTAGTCAGGAGCGCTGTTTGCAGCGCTCCTTGTTAGCGGTACCGTCCATGGCTTCGGTTGCGGTGGTGGCGGTGGGTGGTGGTATCGTTTGGTGGTGTCGTGGAGGGAGAGTCTCTGCAAGTCGGCAGCTAGCGACGGTGGGAGCAGAGGGCAAGCTGAGCGAATGGGTTGTTACATCCTTTTTGTGCGTTCTGGCCGCTAGCCGGAACTCTGACAGTTCCACTTGATGACATGCTCCACTTACTGACAATAAGTGTGTAATTAAAAGAGGAAGATTAAAAGTGAAAGGCTTTTATTGACTCGAAGCGCCTGTTCAGGCCGACCTTGTGGTTCTTTTTGGGCTCTGTGATATTACTGTAGCCGTTTTGTACATAGCGATGCGTTCTCTGGCGCTTGCCACCGTCAAAAAGGGGCCGCGCCGCGCGGTTCCTTGAACCGTGCTTCCTTCAATTAACAACCGACGATTTCACCACGAAAACCTCCCATTTGAAGCCCAGTGACATTCTGGCCCTCTGATCGAAGGAAGATAACCTAGTTCACGGTCGCGTTTCCTTTATTGTTCCATGCTAGGCTCCGTTTTATGCTAGGCTCGGTTTCATGCTAGGCACCATTTCATGCTAGGCACCATTACTAACTAGGTCTTGTTCCATACTAGGTGCGTATCTGTTTTTCTACGTCAATTGCATTTGTGTCCCTCCGATCGGAGGACCAGTAGTCTAAGAGTCGGCCTTCTAAGCCAACTGCGACGTTCTGTGGATGTAGTTCTCTTTGTAGTTTCTTCCCTGTTACGTCACCGCACCAGTTTAATATGTATTATTATAACGACACTTATAAGCCTTTAAGGGTAATAAAGTTAGTGATGTTAAGAGGGATTATAATACTGTAAGGATGTTAAGGAGTTATTTAATTCATGTGCAGTTACATATATACATATCTATATATAACTGTGCATAGCTAACTGGTTAGAATAAGTTAATAGCCCTATAAGCTTTGCTAAGTATAGTGTTTTTTTAAAAATAGATTCACTTTTATTATCTATATAAAAAGGATTATTACAGTGTTTTAATCATATTAAGGCTAAAAGTTAATTAATATTATTATAATAATATATATAGCTATAAGTTGTTTAACTTATAATATTATATAAACTTTAAATCTATTAACTTGAATATATAAGTATATAAAGGGTCTATTTAAAAACTTTTTACTCATAATCTTCCTTTTTTAATTATATTACTACGTACTGTAATTATAATAATATAAAAAATTAATCTATTACTTTATTCTTTTATAAAGGATTAAGTAAGCAAGTTATACAAAAACTACTATGTTTACTAAGGTCTTAGGTTTTCAGGTTTTTACGTTTTTAGTTATGGCAGACGTGTCAGTTACAGGCCCGCATACCCACTTTTCTCTTTCGGCCCGGTTGATTCCGGTCGCCAAGCGGGGTAATGCACATTTGCTCATCCCCGAGCATAAGAAAATTGGCAAGTTCTCTCCCATGCTTTTCAAGCCCACTCTTCTCTCTCGGCCAAATTCCATGGAAAGCTGGCTGAAACTATCTGGAGCAGTAGGCTTGGACGGCCTGGACCTTGTCCATTTCCCAGCCACCGGGCGCGGTGTCCAAACACTACGGCGTTTCAAGGAAGGAGAGGAGATTCTCACCATTCCACACGGCATTCTCTGGACGGTCGGACATGCATACGCTGATCCTCTTCTTGGGCCAGCTCTGCGCTCCGCGCAGCCGCCCTTGTCTGTTGAAGACACCTTAGCTACGTACATTCTCTTTATCCGATCTCGGGAGTCGGGATACGATGGCCTGAGAAGCCATGTGGCGGCGTTACCTACGAGCTATTCCTCAAGCATCTTCTTTGCGGAGGACGAGTTGGAAGTTTGCGCTGGATCTTCACTGTACACCATCACGAAGCAGCTGGGTCGATCGATCGAAGACGATTACAAGGCATTAGTCGTGCGAGTGCTTGTACAGTATCGAGATCTTTTCCCACTTGACAAATTCACCATTGAAGACGTAAGTAATATACACGTGTGACAGATGTTGAAACTCAGCTACTAACCGCTTCGTCCCTTCGTTTTAGTACAAGTGGGCTCTCTGCACAGTATGGAGTCGTGCGATGGATTTTGTACTGCCCGATGGACATTCGATTCGAGTTTTGGCGCCCTTTGCCGATATGTTGAACCACTCGTCCGAAGTCAAGCCGTGTCATGCCTACAATGTCTCGTCTGGAAACCTCTCTGTCCTCGCAGGGAAAGATTACGAAGCCGGAGATCAGGTATGTTCATCTTGTTCTCTGATGGTAATTAGTTACCAATTTGTTTACGTCGGGACGATTCTTTCAGGTTTTTATCTATTATGGACCCATTCCGAACAGTCGCCTTTTACGTCTCTATGGCTTTGTGGTGCCTGGTAATCCTAACGACAGCTACGATCTCGTTCTTGCAACGCACCCTAATGCGCCGCTTTTCCAGCAAAAGCATAAGCTCTGGGCATCGGCTGGACTCGATTCGACCTGTACTATCTCCCTCACTCTCACCGATCCGCTACCGAAAAATGTCCTTCGATACCTCCGTATTCAGCGATCGGACGATTCGAATCTCGCTGCCATGGCGCTTCAGCAAATCGAGGCCACAGCTGAGAAAATCAGCGATTCGAACGAAGTGGAAGTCCTGCGGTTTTTGGTAGAATCGTTCTGTCGTCTTCTCAATAGTTTCGGAACGCAGCTGGAAAAGCTAGAAGAACAACTTGCGGAGGGTGTCTATTCCCCGGGAGGGAACGCATGGTCTGCGGCGCACGTTAGCTTGGGCGAACAGCGAGTGTTAACATTGGCGAGAAAGAGAGCGGAGGATTTGCTGTCGGCTGTGGAGAGCGGAGGTGGCAATGTGAAGGGGTTGGTGTCGACACCGGCGCGATGCGCGAACTGCGGAAAGGTTCCTGCGCAGTTGATGTGGTGTGGGAGGTGCAAAGCCGTTCCGTATTGCAGACGGACGTGCCAGGTCACTCATTACAAAGAACACAAGCCAATGTGTCGAGCTACCGCTTCTAAAAGTGGTTCTGAGATGAAATGAATGTATTTCAATGGCTTAGTCGACGTTTCAACAGTCACGCACACATTTGGATGTCTCTGACGTCGTCTAAATATGAATCCGGAGGGTTGGGTGAGAAGGAACTCGTTGGTCTTCCGAGTTGGCATCACAGGCTCGGATTCAGAAGACCTTGAAGCACGGAATGAGCCTGAGATTTTCAATTTGTTCACAGTGGCTGCCTGTCTGATGGTGTCGCCCTAGTCCTTTTTGAACCTGCCGCTCTTCAGCCGTCGGAGAACCCTCCTCGATTGCTACCTGATATGTCTTGGCAGTGAGTCACCCTTGGACTGATCACTGCGTCTGTCTTCAGCTCGAGAAGAGAAAAACTCTGTCAGACATCCGCAGGGCAATACTACGCCATGGAAGCCACCCCAACTGTGTTCAAGACCATCAACGTGTCCTCTGGACGCCTCTGCTTCGGCGGACTTCACAACATCTGGAATGGCGCCTCCGCGCCGGCGGTACAGGGTCTCCCGCACATCCGACTGAAGCCCTTCGCAACTGGAACCGTCAAGGTCAATCGCATCGAGTACAACGTCACCGCGCGCAACGGGACATGGAACGCCTTCCAGCTCGTAGACATCGCCTCGTCCAGAGTGGTGGCCTGGTTTCTGGCTCATTCCGACGTCGATCCCGAGAGCGAGATTGACAGGATCCTCTCTGTATCCGGCTCGCCCTACGAGTACGACAGCGGCAGCGCAATGAACGATGACAAGACAGAGGCCGCAGGTGTGTTTGTGATCAACCGCTACGACTGGGGCTGGTACGACGACCGGTCAAAAGACGAGGTTGGCGATGATGTCCAGGAGGCGGAGAATGACTACCTCTCCAACGGAAACTCTTTGGGCGTTGTTGATTTTGCCGAGGCCAAGTCCTTCGTGTCACGGTGGAAAACACAGCGTCCAAGCCGACGGGAGTGGTCAGGGGGTGGCGCCTGGCTCCTCTGCCCTGGGGGAGAATACATGTTCGGCCGCTTCGGGTTCGACGACGAACATTTTGCAGCCCGCTCGTTTGTCTTTTTTTCGACGTACACTCAGTTCACGCGAACCGTCTTCGCGGGCACGGACCGAACGCTGAGGAAGGAGGAGACGGATGAAGAGCGGTTCGACCGCAGAATGCGTGAAGGGTGCGATTTTTCGGGGCTCGAGGAGGTCCGTAAGATGGCCAAGAAGCAGGAGGATCCTTCCATCCCGCAGTTTTACCCACTGCCGCCCTCGGTTGCCGAGTGTTTCGGACCCCACGACCTGAGCGATCACATTCTGCGAGCACAGGATATCAACGCCCTGCACGTCCATCGAGTGCCCCCGACTGATCCGCGGCTACGGGGACTACCACCAAAGCGGATCGGGGAGTTCATCGAGCCATGGATAGAACCGCTGTACGATGTCACCAACGAGATGCTCTTGGGCTACTTGCAGCGCAGAGTCGTTCCTCACATGGCCAACAAAAGCCTCGCTGAGGCCGCCGAGGCCTTATTTCCCCCTGAGAAGCGGACCGGCTCGGACAGCGGCGACGCTTTCTACTTCCCCAACTTCATGAACCCCAACGAGGAAGGGATACCCGACTTCGACTATGCGTTTGTGAGCGGCCGTATCAAGTCGTTCCTGTCCCGATTCGAAGACGACTCGGTGGTATTTGACCCTGAATGCGTTGCGGGCATCACCAGAGTGGTAGCCCGCATGTTTGTAGAGGTGTTTGAGCTTGCTAACAACTGTTCCGGGGATAACGGGCGCAAGCACATAATGCCTTGCGATATTCGGCTTGGTGTCTATAATTGGGAGGAGCTGTTGCGTTGTCTGCAGTACTCGAGGGTCTTTTGGGAGGGGAGAGATTGTACGATACCCCTGACTGAATGACGGGGTGAAATCAGCACATTGCACGAACCACTTGAGCCAAGATCGAGGACTGTTATTTTCGTTCAATTCCATTTGAGCCACCGAACTACACCATCTGTGTCCGTCTGTACTACACCCCTTTGCCCCCTTCAGGCCCTCTCTCACTCTCTTCAACCCATACTAGTAGTGCCAAACTCCCTCCTACTCAGCCTACATCCGAACAATGAATCTCAAGTGACCCCTTCCCTCCCTCACTCCCAAGCCCCAACAGCTCCTCAGCGATTGGACGAGATCAACCGCGAAGGGCGAGCATCGGAGCACCTCAAATGGCGACTATATAGAAGCAGCCCCCCCCCCAGTTCCTAGTTCCTAGTTCCACGATGACGACGCACCGTCCCAAAACTTCATCTCGTCCCCCACAGTGCACCCGCCACGCCGAAACTAGGACCTGACCCAAAACCCACCCGGTCAAACCCGGTCTGCCAGACTCAGATACAGACACGCCATCCCTCCTACCAAAAACCCCCTTCCCAAACGGACATGGCCATGCAGGGTAATCATGTTGCGAATATTATCGTCACACGTGTCATGTAACTTGAACTCGAACTTCGAGAGTCTCGGCAAGCATTGTTCACCGGATACTGGCCAGACAGTGGACAGACACCAAGCAGGCACTGGACAGACACTGGACACTGGCCCGACACGCAGACAGCCATGGGCGTGGGTATCGAAGTCTGCCATCGCACTAGATCGAATTGCCTCTCATTGTGTGACTTTTCCACGCACTCGTGGGATGGGACCTGCGTGCGATGGGATCTGATAGGTGCTTTCGCACACGCACGCGTCATCGACGCATGTGCCGTGCCTGAGGTGGCCTTGTGAGTATGGCATATGGACGGACAGATTATGCCTAGGTGCCTGGATTGGACAGCGTGGGTGGTGGTGCAGTATCGGTGTCGGTGTCAGGTACTTTCGTGTCTGAGACATCGAACCAAGCCTTGATGAGAGCTAGTAACTGTGACTGTACGCCGTGGAGGCCGGTCCTCGGAGCTCCGGGTAAAAGACTGCGGGTTGTTGTGGGGTCTGCATCTAGGTCTAGATCGGCAGTGCACGTTGCGGGGTCAACTGGAAGATGTATAGGTAAACGTATTGTATAATCTACAGCTCTGAGTGAAATGCGTAATCGCCAACTCTGAGTTCCTGGGTATGTCATCAAGGGCCATGCTGTGTCATCCTTGGCATCTTGCCTTCACATGCCCCTGCTGTAACGTAAAACGACATGAAGTCGAAAATAAACAGTGAGAATGGGTGGCCACCAAAACCATTAAGGGGCAAAACCATTTTGGTCTCCATCTCTTGACGCCGCCGTGTGCAATCTGCAGCGGCAATACCCATCTCCGTGGTATCCGTATCCAATGGGGTATATCCTGAAACGCCTTTTCCCTTCCGTAAATAGTCATATCCATACAAACGTAGCAAAACATCGACCAGAGAGAGCCACTCAAGTGATCCTCAAGCTCGCCTCTTCTTCTTTTGGCTGTTGTTGACCAGCTCTTTAAACTTTTGCTGGCCCGCGTTCCAGCGCAGCGCCTCCAGCCACCGAAGCCTCGAGGCCTCGTCGCCAGAGATGACCTCGGGGTCTCGTCCCGCGCCGGGAGCGAACTGGGGCTCGTCGGCACGCTCAAACATCCGCTTCAACTCGTCGACGTACAGGCGGTTGAACTTGCACAACCGCGCTTCGTATCGAATCCACTTCCCGAGGCTGAATAGGCTGGGCTGATGCTCAGGCCGTACCGAGAAGGCGCAGCTCAGACGGGCGAAGCATCCCACAAGCATGACCCACTTGATGGCCTCAGCGGAATCGGTCGAGCCCGGGGGCTGGCGGAACTCAATGGTGCCGTAGCCGTTATCGTTGCTGAGCCCGAGGAAGTTCCAACGATAGGCATCGTGGGGGAAGTCGTCGCTGTTGCCGAGTGCCTCGGACGTCGCCGTCTTGGCTCCGCACCAGTTCATCCGGGCGGCGAGGTTGGCGAACGAGTCTGTCTGGCCGTTGATCGAGGCCACGCATGCGGTGACGGAGCGGCGCCCCAGGTACTGGTTGTGTCGGTTGCTCTTGGCGAAGATTGTGCGGCGGCGGTAGTATGGCATTAGGGCGTCGAAGCAGCGCTCGAAGTAGATGGCACTTGTAGCGAGGGCCTTGGCCTCGCCCAGGGTCCAGTGGCCGCGTGCTGGGACAACGTGCACGCTCGTGCTGCACTGGTGGTGGGTGGTGAGCTCGAAGTCATAGTTGAGAACCGACATGACGACGTCGAGCAGCGGGAGCCAGGTTTCGCCGTGGCCGGGGCCGAAGCGGAAGAAGGGCGAGACAATCTTGACGCCGAAGCGGTGATCGGACAGCTGGGTCGGGATCGCCTTGTCTTCCATGATGGTCCAGTCCTTGTGGTTCTCGTGGGCGCCGCCATGGTGGATGTGGTTGGTGATGCGGACGTCCCGGAGGCGGGCGCTGACCTCGTCCATGAGCGTGTAGACGGACGTGTGCTTGATCTGGCGGCTGCGGATGAGCAGGCCAAGCTCAACGCAGAAGAGGAAGTCGGGGGCAGTAGGGAGAGTAGCACGCGGTGCCTCTTCCCCATACAATTGGACGCGTGGTCGGCGGACCAGGTCGTCGTCAAGGTGTTGGTGATGCCGGTGCGAAGTCATGTTGGGCGCGAAGTGCACAACTCTGCGGGGCATATCTGGGCAGGAGCCTTGCGAGGAAGGGAAGCGGTGGGGAGGTGGGGCTGTTGTTGGAGCTCAAATAGGGGAAGGGGCAGCTAGGACACTTGCAGCGAACAATGCCAATTCGATCGGTCTTTGCTTGCTGCGGTTTGTCTTGCAGGTCTCAGACACAACAAGGCGCCGTCAAAGTGCGGAAACTGCTAGCTATTTAATAATCGGCTTTGTGGGATTGCGTCGCATACGACGATCGCGCAGCCGCGGACGACGTACATGAGTGGAAGGCACCTCTGCGGCCTAGGGTTTGTTGTGCGTAATTCGGCGTGGTGGCTCAGAGAGCCTGCGTGGGGTGGAGCTGCAGGTATCACACCCCTTTGAGGCAGCGCAATTGCGATTGAGCAGTCCAGCCTATTGTGTGTGCGCATTGGCGGTTGTCAGGCCGGCCGGTCTCCATGGTTGCATGAATGATGAATCCCATGTTTCCAGAGCGACCCACATTCTAGCGGTTCGGACAGCCGCGGTGTGCAAAGCAGCGTTCCGCTTGGCGCAGGCAACCGATAAACATTCCCACAATGCTCAACAAGGCAGAGTTTTGGAGCAAGCACCGGGAGGTGCTGGCCCGTTGTTCCACTGACCGATCTGGTGGGCAGGCATGGCCGCCGTCCGTCGCACCCGCTGCACGGAATATCGATTGACGGAGAACAATTCTCGCGTTCGACCGGAGCCTCAAAATAAAACTGCAGTTTGGGTGGCGGACTAAAGATCGGGGGCAGGAAAATGTGTGTTGTCCTCATTCTGTGCTACTGCAGACCATCGAACCCGTGAGGTCGCCAATGGCCAGCTTGAGGCTCAGACCGAAGCACTGCCACTGAGGCGGACCAGGAGGACTGAGGACGCATGTGGGGGAAATGCACTTCGGCCTCAGATTCAAGGCACCCCACCCTCCACCAACCGATGAACTGCCTCCTCCGCAACCACCCCCGCGCCCGTGTCCGGGTCAGTTTCTGAGGCCGCCAGGCGGCTATGGCTGCAATGGCCCCATCGGCACGAACCCCAATCTTCCCCCCTTCCCCAGCCTACCCCAGCTTTTCGGCAGGCATTGGCTCTCGACGCCGCAATTGACCACCCCAGCAATCCGACAGACTGGTTCCGACTGAGATAGGGCAATGTCGTCTTCACAGACGCGCGACAAAATGTTTCCCCGTCTATCTTGAGAGGCTGCCCTCAGAAGGCGGCCAACAGCGCTGTCTTGCGCGATTGGACGACGCCCGGACCGGAGACACGCGGAGGACACGCCATCCGACGGGGCCGCTCTGCTCATCAGGTGTATTGGCATTCGGATGGGATGATCCCACGTCTGCCTGGGTGGGCCGCGAAGCACAAGCCATGACGTTTGCTGTGGTCGCACAGTTCGCCTTCCCTCGCTCGCTCACCTCAGGCATTGATTTGCAAATGCGAATCGGCAGACCGAAGCGTCCTCGCGGGTGGCAAATTCGGCGGCCAGTTGGGGAAGCCGAAAAGGGGTAGGCGGGTTCTTCAGGAATACAAGACGCAGGGTCAGAGCAGCATCAGCAACCCAAAAAGTGAAGCGGGGGAAGGGGAGTCACGTCGGCATCGGCAGCGTACTACCGCAGGCACCTAGGCAGGGTCTCAGATCTGACAAGACCGAGCAATTGCCATGTTGATGAGGTGACACATATGTGACCCTGGACGCATTGAATCAGTATACGTGCAGCTGCACGGCTACACGCTCTCTATTGCTGCTACGTGTACTCTAGGCATTCTTCGCGCCCCCCCTGTTGTGCTCGCCATCCGCCTGCCTGCGAGTCATCACGACTTGCGACTTTCTGTTGGGGAATTGGGGTTTGAACTTGAGGGGTTGATGATCCCCCCCCGTCTCCCGTCTCAATATCCCGTTGCTGCCTGGCAGCTTGCATGGCCAATGTCGGGGATGCCTCTCGGTTGTCTGCCTCCACCTCATCTGGCCCTTGGACTAGTCGGATTTGCCGTCCTCTTGTTCTGCAAGGTTCGGATCTAGGAGTTCCAGTCGTTGTGCTCCCTTGGGCGGCGGCGACTGTGGGACGAGCCACGCTTCCGTCCTGGCGAGCTCCCACTCGCGCGTCTTCTCGCACCATGGGCAAAACTCATCGAGTCTGAGGATCTTGCGTCGTCTAGTGTGGTCGTATCCCGCACCGCCTCTCGGATGCCGAAGGTCGCCGACCGTCAGGGTGTGACAACTGAACACGTGGAGTTGTGGATATGCGTCTGCGTCCATTGTTGCGTTTGTTTGCTTTGCTTTGCTTCGATGGCGTTGCTTCTTACCTCGACTCAATAATCGGAGCAAAACTACTTGTTCTAGACAGCTGTGGAAGAATGGGGTTTTTTATCATACCTGGCCTCGACGCGTGTTTTGTTGGCGACGATCTCGATCTGGGATGCGATCTCTCTGCTTGTGATGTGGCATGGGTCGATTTGACGGACAGGAAGTTGAGCAGTTCTGCAACCGAACGAACCAGAATAAGCTCATTTATCGGGCCATATAAACAGACGCCAAAGCCCCCCCAAACGACCGAAGCCGGCCCCAGTGTCACTAAACAGCGAAGAGACAGGGAAACACGGAACTTGAAACTTGGTTGAATTTCGCCCCACCCCCTTACGATTCCGCATTCCTCACAGAATCGATAGATTCCAGAATACTTTGCGCCGACTTCTTCACCAGTGCCCTCTCCGCATCATCCAACAGCAGCGGTACGTCCATGTGTACGCCGCTGCTGTTCAACTTGCACGGCATGCTGAGCGCGATCGGTCCGACGCCCTCATAAATGCCCACCCTCGACACCGTCACCAAGGCGTCGCTGTTCTTGACGATTGGCTCGACGATGCTTACCAAGACCGACGCAACCCCGTAGTTGGTCTTGCCCTTCCGCTTGATGATTTCATACGCGGCACTGCGCGTGCGGTGTGCAAGTGCGTCCATGGCCGCCTCGTCGTACTCGATGCCTGCCTGCTTGCAATAGTCGCGCAGACGCATGCCCGCGATGCTCGCCAGTGACCACACTGGCAACTGACTGTCGCCGTGCTCGCCGATTATCACGGCGTGCACGTTGCGCGGATTAACATGGTAGTGGCGACCCAGCTCGTGACGAAAGCGTGTGGTGTCCATGGCCGTACCGGAGCCGATGACGCGTTCCGTCGGAAAGCCGGAGAGGTCCTGGGCGGCCTGTGTTAGTACGTCAACGGGGTTTGTCGCCACAAGCAGGATGGTTTTGGGCGCGTGCTGAGCTATTTGGGGCACCACCGACTCGAACAGGCGGTAGTTGGTCTTGACGAGGTCGAGACGGGTCTGTCCCGGTTTTTGGTTGACACCGGCCGTGATAATGACGATGGTTGCGTTGTCACAGTCTTCGTACCCGCGCGCCACGCGCACTTTTGCGTGCGCAAAGTGAGCGGCATGACTGAGGTCAATGACCTCTCCCTCGGCCCGCTCGGTGTCGATGTCGAGGAGGACGATCTCCGACGCGAGATTGCTTAGTAGCAAGGCGTACGCTGTTGTGACGCCTACTGAGCCGGCGCCGACAATGACGACCTTGATGGACCGGTGTTGTTAGTCCACGGGCCGGGTCTCGGGAAGAAGAGGGTGGGCAGGTGGTTCGCGGATGATTGTTCGGGCTTGTTGCGGCAACTTGCACCTACCTTGACATTCGGGGGTACGGATTGGTGAGACATTTTTGCGCGGCGGGCGCTGTGCTAGGCTTTCCGTCTGCGACGTTGTGTCAAACGGAAGCGTAGATTGTAGGCGGTGACTGGTGATGCGCGGCTGAGCAGCTTGAGGGACGTTGCTGTGTGTTTATTCCCAACGGACTGGTTTGTGGTGCTCGCAGTCGGTTGGTTCCGGTCGTTGTGAGAGGTGTGATCGGTGGACTGGCTGCGCCTTCCGCCGACGGGTGGGCCCGATGCGCGCCAAATGTGCAGCGGGATGGGCTGTTTCGAGCTTTTTGCCCCCCTAGGACTTGCCAGAACACAGCTAGTGGCCGCAGTCTGGTCAGATGTCGACCCACCGATGAAACGGGATTGGGTTCTACGCAGGCCCGCTCTGGACAGCCGCATCTCAGTGGGGTGATGGTGGGCGAATAGGGGCTGGGCGTTAGCTTTTCAGAGGCTGGGCAAACAAAATTCGGTGAGGGGTCGTTCCACTGCCGACCCGTTTGGATTCTTGGAGGCGGCGCAGTCTGCCGGCGCCGGTACCTCAACGGCCGGGAGAACTCTAGGTCGGTACAGTTGAGGCTCAGCGGCGGGCGTTGGGTCTCACTGGCTGCCGCATGACCCCATTATCAGTTCGGACCCCAAATCGACTTCACCTTTGTTTGTGTCGCGGGAGATGGAATCGTGGATAATTAAACAGGGAATGGCTTCCTTGGTAAAGAGTGAGGTAGGATTGAAAAGCCTAGACTACTATTCCAAACCATGACATGAAGACTTAAACTAACCTTATCTCTAAATAGCGTCGCCTGTCAGCTGGACGAAAACTCCATCTGGACCGCTATAACAAACCTGCTGGTTAAGATGGGGCTGCCACAGCTGATTATCATAACCGAGGATGCAGACTTAAACCTCCCCTGGCTGTTTACACCAGCACCACGCCCGAATTAACTGCTGTAAATGTTCATTACCATGGCCGGACTCAGCCCCGCTTTGTTAGAGGTGCTGATGGCCTCCTTAGCATCCGGAATCCACGGTCCCCACAAACATCTCCCTCGGTCTCTTAATCTCGCGAAAACTATTAGGTGCTTCGAGGCTGTGAAGTCAGTGCGTCCGCATAGAGCACAAAGTTCAAGCTCGTGGTCGGAAAGTCGAACACATTTCGCAAAGCATAAGGTGCCTTGAGGTATGTTGCGATAAACATCACAATCGGTGTTTCTGATGAGCAGAGGCCATGCCATGATTTTCTAGAGTGGTCATCTGGTACAGCATGAAGTCAACCCCGATCACAGCCATCATATCTCGGCTCATCACTCAACAGAATGACACTGTCCACAGCGCTCTCACACGTCAATGGTCATTCAAGCCTCAACAGTCGTTATAAGGGTCTTATTTGCCGGAAGGCCAGCTGCTCGCGATGCCGAGCAAAGCAGGAATTTTGCAGGACTACCTCCACCCCATTCTCATTCTCCATTGTTCCGAGTCTTTCTCCATCACCCCTAGGCCTGGGTCTCGGGACCCGCCTCAGCCTCCGTCTCCGGGTTTCCTCCGTCACGGCGAAGCTGTGCCGCATTACAGGCCGGGCAGCCGGTTCTCAGGATGAGCAGGACAAGGTCCATCTCGTAACACGTGCAGTCCGCGTGGTCTGTGTCTGGGAGTGCCGCATCCGCAGATGATTTTGAAGTGGTGTTTGCACATTTCTGTTAACTGTCATATTTGGGACGAAATGCTTCGAAAAGAAACCTGAAGACTGATAGTGACTTACTTCCCGTTTCTTGGAACTTTTGAATCTGCTTGGGATATGGGCTTGAGTGGGATTGTGTGTTTAGAGTAGGCTTTGTGGTGTTTGGTATGAGAGGAGTTGCTGGTGTGGCGATTTGTTGTGTTTGGTGGGGGGGGGGGGGGGGGCGGG
>Ga0247760_1000313_pt1 | contig 54084 bp, 37 predicted proteins | sample UWRJL171409R4_FD_179936 | JGI IMG/M metagenome (GOLD analysis project Ga0247760, IMG submission 179936) | Plant litter microbial communities from Arlington Agricultural Research Station in Wisconsin, United States - UWRJ-L171-409R-4 | ecosystem: Environmental > Terrestrial > Plant litter >...
GACGTCCTACTCTCCCACACAGATTCCCCATGCAGTACCATCGGCTCCGAAGAGCTTGACTTCCGAGTTCGGGATGGGATCGGGTATGGCCTCTTCGATAAAGTCGCCGGAAAGTTTTGGGCGTCCGCAATCACGCGCTGCACTCGTGAGCTCGCTGAGGCGAGGCTCGGGAGGAGCGGCGTTCTTGCTGGATTAGTAGCTGCAATCGAACGGTTCGATGTGCACGTTCTTCAGCTGGGCTGCTGTTGCCAGAGCACCGTGAAGGAGTCGCCCGGACTCCGGGCGCTAGTCTCAATGTTTGCCTTAGCGGATATGGTCAAGCCGCACGGCCTATTAGTACTGGTTAGCTCCGCGTATCGCTACGCTTCCACACCCAGCCTATCAACCTCGTAGTCTACAAGGGGCCTTTAGTGTCTTACGACAGGGATACCTAATCTTGAGGCAAGCTTCCCGCTTATATGCTTTCAGCGGTTATCTCTTCCGGACATGGCTACCCGGCTATGCCACAGGCGTGACAACCGGAACACCAGCGGTCCGTCCACCCAGGTCCTCTCGTACTATAGGCAGACCCTCTCAAGTATCCTGCGCCCACGGCAGATAGGGACCAAACTGTCTCACGACGTTTTAAACCCAGCTCGCGTACCGCTTTAATTGGCGAACAGCCAAACCCTTGGGACCTGCTCCAGCCCCAGGATGCGATGAGCCGACATCGAGGTGCCAAACCGCGCCGCCGATGTGAACTCTCAGGCGCGATCAGCCTGTTATCCCCAGAGTACCTTTTATCCGATGAGCGATGGCCCTTCCACTTGGTACCACCGGATCACTAACACCTGCTTTCGCAACTGCTCGACTTGTCAGTCTCACAGTAAAGCTCCCTTATGCGTTTGCACTCTTCGGCTGGTTTCCAATCAGCCTGAGGGAACCTTCGCACGCCTCCGTTACAATTTAGGAGGCGACCGCCCCAGTCAAACTGCCCACCAGGCAGTGTCCCTCTTCCGGATTACGGAAGTAGGTTAGAAATCCAGATTAATCAGGGTGGTATTTCAACGTTGGCTCAGTCGAATCCGGAAACCCGACTTCAAAGCCTCCCACCTATCCTACGCAGATCAACCCGAATTTCACTGCCAAGTTGCAGTGAAGGTTCATGGGGTCTTTCCGTCTTGCCGCGGGTAGAGGGCATCTTCACCCCCAATGCAATTTCGCTGAGTCCCTGGTCGAGACAGTGCGGATGTTGTTATGCCATTCGTGCAGGTCGGAACTTACCCGACAAGGAATTTCGCTACCTTAGGACCGTTATAGTTACGGCCGCCGTTTACTGGGGCTTCGGTTCATTGCTTCGGGTTGCCCCTGACAAATTCCCTTAACCTTCCAGCACCGGGCAGGCATCAGACCCTATACGTCGTCTTACGACTTCGCAGAGTCCTGTGTTTTTAGTAAACAGTCACAACCGCCATTTCACTGCGACCTCCAACAGCTTTGCTGGGTAAACCAGCTAACCGCCAGAGGCACACCTTCTCCCGAAGTTACGGTGTCAATTTGCCGAGTTCCTTAACCAGGGTTCTCTCACGCGCCTTGGGATATTCTCCCCACCCACCTGAGTCGGTTTACAGTACGATCACCAAAGGAGCTCTGCGCGCGGCTTTTCTAGGAAGCGTGGGATTACCCAGTGTCCTGGCCTAGGGCCAGACCTCATCACCTCTCGGCCTTAAGAGTCGTCGTTTGTCCCTAACGGGTCCTAACAACTCAGCCTACGGGCTTGAACACACACAACCATGCGGTGTGCTGGGCTACCCTTCTCCGTCCCCGCTCGCTTCAACGCTGACCTTGGTGGTGCAGGAATATTAACCTGCTTTCCATCGCCTACGCCTCTCGGCCTCGGCTTAGGTATCGACTAACCCGTGGGAGGATTATCCTTCCCCAGGAAACCTTGGGTTTACGGCGACAGGGTTTCTCACCCTGTTTATCGCTACTCATGCCCGCATAATCACTCGTGAGAGCCGTTAGTGGTCGTCACCGTCCACCGTGTATCTCTCTCACGACGCTCGCCTACCGCGTTCTTACGAACACCCGTAGCTTCGGTATTGCGCTTAGCCCCGTTACATTTTCGGCGCAGGCTCGCTTGACCAGTGAGCTATTACGCTTTCTTTAAAGGATTGCTGCTTCTAAGCAAACCTCCTGGTTGTCTAAGCGTTCCCACATCCTTCTACACTTAGCGCAAATTTAGGGACCTTAGCTGACGGTCTGGGCTCTTTCCCTCTCGGCAACGGAACTTATCTCCCGCTGCCTGACTCCCGGGCAGTTGTCGTCGGCATTCGGAGTTTGGTTGGGTTTGGTAATCTGGTAGGACCCCTAGCCCATCCAGTGCTCTACCTCCGACGCAATTCACCCGAGGCTATACCTCAATATATTTCGGCGAGAACCAGCTATCTCCCCGCTTGATTAGCCTTTCACTCCTACCCACACCTCATCGCCTTAATTTTCAACTTAAGTGCGTTCGGTCCTCCAAGCCGTGTTACCGGCTCTTCATCCTGGACATGGGTAGATCGCAGGGGTTTCGGGTCTACGTTGCGCGACTGTACGCCCTGTTAAGACTTGCTTTCGCTACGGCTACACCTAATCGGCTTAACCTTGCCACGCATCGTAACTCACGGGCTCATTATGCAAAAGGTACGCGGTCACACATTCCCCTTACGGGGCATAGTGCTCCCACTGCTTGTAGGCACACGGTTTCAGGTTCTATTTCACTCCCCTAACCGGGGTTCTTTTCACTTTTCCCTCGCGGTACTTGTTCACTATCGGTCGATGAGTAGTGTTTAGCCTTGGAACATGGTCGTCCCAGATTCCCGCCGGATTGCACGTGTCCTGCGGTACTCGGGTGTTCTTCACGAGAGTCCTAGCTTTCGTATACCGGGCTGTCACCGTCTATGGCCGGCCATTCCATGCCGTTCTACTAACCAGAACCTTTGTAACTCGTCGGAGGTGTTACTGTTCCTCCAGAAGAATCCCACAACCCCGGCTCAGCAACGCCAGTAAGCTTGCACTGAGTCGGTTTAGGCTGATCCCCGTTCGCTCGCCACTACTAGGGGAATCGCTATTTGCTTTCTTTTCCTCCAGGTACTTAGATGTTTCAGTTCCCTGGGTTGGCTTCCTGCAGCTATGAATTCACTGCAGGATGGTAGGTAGTCCCTACGCGGGTTGTCCCATTCGGAGATCTCCGGGTCATAGCCTGTTAGCGGCTCGCCGAAGCTTTTCGCAGCTGTCCACGTCCTTCATCGCCTCTCATCGCCTGAGCATCCACCGTGCGCCCTTTGTAGCTTGACCTTATCCCTAAGGCACGCATCGAACTGGTACCCAGAGTCCGACTGACGAACTCTGTAATCACCAGCGCAATTCGCTCGAGGTCGTTCGACCACACCAGCGTGTGCATCGAGCGCCTCTCCAAAAACGACCCGATTCCTTGGAATCAGATCTACTAGCAATTGGACGCTATCAAACTAAATTGTCAGAGAACCAGCGAGGCTTTCGCCTCAGTGACGCGGTGGTCACCTTCGACCGAACCAACGACGGTTCGGAAAAATTCTTAGGGGGTTTTTACCAAGACATGGCTGTCGATCAACCGACTGCTCTATGAGGTGGAGCTGATCGGGATCGAACCGACGACCTCAGGCTTGCAAAGCCCGCGCTCTCCCAGCTGAGCTACAGCCCCGTGTAAACGGGTTGCTGTTGCCAGAGCTCGGAGGGCAAAAGCGGTGGGCCAGGGCAGACTTGAACTGCCGACCTCACGCTTATCAGGCGTGCGCTCTAACCACCTGAGCTACTGGCCCGGTAGGCAGGGTATGAGCCCTGCCGACTCACCAACAGCCGACCATGTCTTTGAGGGTAAAAACTCTCGGTCCCTCAAAACTGAATCCTATTACCTCTGAAACGGCCACTCGAGTGTCTAGAGAAGCGACACCGAGTTTCCTCGATAAAGTGGGCTTTGACCTTAAGGTGTTCATCCAAAAGGCGAATGAAACTCCTTAGAAAGGAGGTGATCCAGCCGCAGGTTCCCCTACGGCTACCTTGTTACGACTTCACCCCAGTTACCGAGCACTCCTTGGGGACCTGCCTCCCTTGCGGGTTGGCGCAGCCACTTCTGGAGCAATCGACTCCCATGGTGTGACGGGCGGTGTGTACAAGGCCCGGGAACGTATTCACCGCTGCCATGCTGATCAGCGATTACTAGCGATTCCGACTTCAAAGAGTCGAGTTGCAGACTCTTATCCGTACTGAGGCCAGCTTTTTGAGATTGGCTCCCTCTCGCGAGTTCGCAACCCTTTGTACTGACCATTGTAGCACGTTTGTAGCCCTGGACATAAGGGCCATGATGACTTGACGTCGTCCCCACCTTCCTCCGACTTAAAGGTCGGCAGTCTCGTTAGAGTGCCCAACTTAATGATGGCAACTAACGACAGGGGTTGCGCTCGTTGCGGGACTTAACCCAACATCTCACGACACGAGCTGACGACAGCCATGCAGCACCTAACCACAGATTCCCCGAAGGGCACCCCGATTTTTCAACCAGGTTCCTGTACTTTCTAGCCCAGGTAAGGTTCTTCGCGTTGCGTCGAATTAAACAACATGCTCCACCGCTTGTGCGGGCCCCCGTCAATTCTTTTGAGTTTTAGCCTTGCGGCCGTACTCCCCAGGCGGAGTGCTTAACGCGTTAGCTTCGGCACCACGAGGGTCAAAGCCCGTGACACCTAGCACTCATCGTTTACGGCGTGGACTACCAGGGTATCTAATCCTGTTTGCTCCCCACGCTTTCGCGTCTCAGCGTCAGTCACTGTCCAGAAGGCCGCCTTCGCCACCGGTGTTCCGCTTGATATCTACGAATTTCACCTCTACACCAAGCATTCCACCTTCCTCTCCAGGACTCTAGCTATGCAGTTTCGAGTGCACTTCCACGGTTGAGCCGTGGGATTTCACGCCCGACTTACTTAGCCGCCTACACGCGCTTTACGCCCAGTAATTCCGAACAACGTTTGCACCCTCTGTCTTACCGCGGCTGCTGGCACAGAGTTAGCCGGTGCTTGCTAAGGAGGTACCGTCATCATCTTGGATATTAGCCAAGACTTATTCTTCCCTCCCCACAGAGCTTTACAACCCGAAGGCCTTCATCGCTCACGCGGCGTCGCTGCGTCAGGCTTTCGCCCATTGCGCAAGATTCCCCACTGCTGCCTCCCGTAGGAGTCTGGACCGTGTCTCAGTTCCAGTGTGGCTGTTCATCCTCTCAGACCAGCTACCCGTCTTAGCCTTGGTAGGCCATTACCCTACCAACTAGCTGATGGGCCGCAGGCTCATCCCTAAGCGCAAACTTTCATGAAGAGGTCTGCTTTGGCCACAACCTCAGCGAGGTCGTGGTCTTATGCTGTATTAGCTCTCCTTTCGGAGAGTTATCCACCACTCAGGGGAAGATGACCTACGTGTTACTCACCCGTGCGCCGCTTTACTGGGGCCGAAGCCCTTTCTCGCGCGACTTGCATGTGTTAGGCGCGCCGCTAACGTTCGTTCTGAGCCAAGATCAAACTCTCCAGTTTGAATCTTTCGGTGAACGCAGCGACCGAAGCCACTGCGCTACCATTATGCTCTCTTAGTTTCGAATCTGCCGACTTGCGCTCTCCGAAACGGAGTTTACGAAGCCGGCTAGTTACGAGGACCCACGATATTTTCATCGCGGGTAATAGGATTCAGTTTTCAAGGACCGAGGGGAAGGACTTTCCTTCCGAGCGGGTCGCGGTGTTTAGTCTCTCTCGTCTTTGCTGTCAAAGACTTTCGAAACTTTCTTTTCACCGTTGCTTCAGACTTCTTTATTCCTGCGTTTCAGCAGGGCTTCAGGAGTCTTCAGCGGGTCGCGGTGTTTAGTCTCTCTCGTCTTTGCTGTCAAGGACTTTCGAGACTTTCTTTTCACCGCGTTTGCTTCGGGTCTTTTTCTTCCTCGGCTTTCTCGAGAGAAAACGCGGGGTTGGAAGCTCCGAAGCGGGTCGCGGTATCTAGTCTTCGTCGTCTTTGCTGTCAAAGACTTTGTTAACTTTTTACTGCGACCCCCGGTTCCGAACTTTCCTGCGCCGTGGCCTTTCGGCTCGGCGTCGGTGGGGTCCGAAGCGGGAGGCGGTGTATGCTCCCGGTCGGGGTCTCCCGGCAAGTAACTTTTGTCACTATCTGTCGTTTTCCAAAAAACCCCGCAGTTTCAAGGGCTTCCGATCCGAAAAGACTCTACTTCTGTACAGTGATCGGGCGGCCGGACTTGGTTTGATCCGCTGATCGGCCTGCCGAGAGGGGCCGATGTAGGTCGGATCGGGGTCGAGGCGAGCCGCGGCGACGCCGATTTGGCCCCCTCGGGAGCTCTCTTCATACGGCCAGCGCTGGTCGCGCTTCAGGGGCGCCGGCGAAAAGCGCCAGCAAGGCTCAGGCGAGGTCGTCGGCGAACCAAAAACCGAGCGGTTCGCGCACCAGCGAGAACTCGGCGCCGCTCGCCAAGCGCGCCAGATAGCCGCGCTCGCGGCGCGCGAGATCCCCGGTGCGGTAACGCCCGAGCACGGTGACCGCTTGCCAAGCGCCATTCAGCAACACTGCATCGGGACGGCGGCTATCAGACGAGGAGGCGCGCACTTCCACGCGCGACCAACGCGCCCCGCCAGGTCGCAGCACGCTCTCGATGCCCGCTTCCGACTCGAGTTCGCGGGTTGCTTGCTGCACTGCGCGCGGCGACACCGAGAACGAGTGCCGCTCGAGCTCGAGCACGATCGCGTAGCCGTCACCGAGCGAGATGACCGCGTAGCTGCGCCGGCCGGTGCGCACGCGGATCTCGTTTACTTGGGCAAACCCCGGCACTTGGGCGCTCTGCGTGAAGGCCAGCACCAGGCGTAATTCGGCGGCGGCGACGCGAATTTCGTAGGGAGAAATGCGGCCCGCGTAGTCGACCGTCTCTCCTTCCTTATCGACCAAGGCGGCGGCGTGCGCCGAGCAGCCCTCGCACAAGCGCCACAAGATCGCGCTGAACGGCGAGGCCTCTTGGTCGCGATCGATCGCAGCGCGACCGCGCGCGCTCATTCAATGACCTGAACGCGCGCCGTCAGATCTTCGACCGAACGCGTGATCAAGATGGGCGTCGAGCCGGTCAGGCGCGCGAGCAACTCTTGCTTGGCGCGCTCGGTGCGCCCTTTCAGCACCTCGTCGCCGAGCAGCGTTCGTCGCTGCTCGAGAGGCACGCGTTTCTCGGGTAGGCGCGCCTCGCACAGGATCACGTGGTAGCCGAAGACCGACTTCATGGGCGCGCTGATTTGCCCGACGGCGAGGGCATGCGCGGCTCGGGCGAAGTCTTTGTCGAAGCTCTGATTGGCGAGCTCCGGCGGCGCACCCTCCGGGTAATAGCTGCGACCGTCGGCGGTCAGCGCCGGCAACCGCTCGGCGCGCACGTCCACGCCCTCGTGTGGCACTGCCTGCGCCAAGCGAATGAACTCTTGCGGATCGGCGACGCCGCGGACGGCTTCGTACAGCCGCTCGGCGATGGCGCGCGCGGGCGCGTCCTGCTCGGGCTTTTCCACGATGGCGACCGCATGAGTCGCGCGCACGGTCTCGGGTCGATCGAATTCCTGCCAGCGCAGCGCCGTGAGCTCGGTGACCTCGGCGTCGCTCGCGGGACCGCGCGCGGCGGCTTCGGCTTTGAAGCGCTCCAAGAGCGCGCGCGCCCAGGCGCCGCGTTCGATCACCGGTACGATTGAACCGCCTGCAAATGCGCTGCGCGCACCGGCGGCGAACGCGGCGTCGCGCGCGGCGAGCTCACGCGCGACCGGCAGCGCGACGCGCTGCGCTCGCGCAATTCCCACCACGGTGCTGAGCGCAATCTCGTCCGCGCCGACTTTGGCGGCCAAGCCCGCGGGCAAGCGCACTCGCTCTGCGACCGGCGCGGCGCTGTCCACGGGCCCGGAACAAGACAGCGCGCTGGCGGCCGCCCAGCACACAGCAGCCCAGCGCGGGTTCATCGCGCGCTCGACCTCGGACGGAGCAGCTCGACCGCGGCTCGCAACACGAGGCCACCGATCGCGAGCCAGTAGATGGCCGCCAGATCGCGCCGTTCACCGAGAGCGGCAACCCCGACCGCAAAGGCCAGGCTTGCCCCAAGAACGAGCAAGATGCTCAGCGCGTCGACGACTTTGCTCATGGTGCGAAGGTTCGAGTTTCTTCCGCGCAGCAGCGCGGCAGCCTCGAAATTACTCCCTCTAGCGCACGACCAACCACAGAAAACCTAGCCCGAAGAGCAGCGCCAGCAGGGCCAGGGGAACGGCCGCGGCATTCAAGCGCTCAGCGCTGACCGGGAGCACCCGCCGTTGACCCAAGCTGGTCGCCACGCGCGCGCCGACGGTGATCGTCAAAATGGCGGCCAAGATCGCGACCGAGTGGGCGAACAGGCCGCGTTCCGCTTCCACCACACGGAAAGCCAGGAAAACCGGCAGCAAGGCGCTGACCAGGATCAGCCCAAACACGAATGGAGCGATCGGGTGGGGGCGAGCCCGAGGTTGGAGCGGTGGCCCCAGGATGACGTTGGGGGCGTCTTCGGGCACCGCCCCACGCCGCCGCATGGAGCCCCAACCGAGCGCGTACAGGGTGAAGCCCACCGCCCCCAAGGCCGAGAGCAGAGGGTCACCCGGGTTTTTCACCAGCCGGGCGCCGAGCAGTAGCCAGGTGAGCAGTGAGCCACCGATGAAGCCGAAGATGCCGAGCGCGCGGCCGAGCAACGGACGCTCGCGCACGAACAGCGGCGCGGCGAGCAGAGCCAGCAGGGCGAAGAAGGCCATGACGCGGGCCGAGCCGGGCGCGCCGTGGTTCACCGACGGCATCGCGACCGTGGTCAGCCAGGCGTACAGACCGGGCAGCACCGTGTTCGCGCGATCGCGCAGCGCGCGCAGCGCGCCGTTGCCGTTGCCGTTGCTCGGCACGGCCGAGGGCGCGCGCGCGTCGCTGGGCACGGCGCCCAACTCCGTCACTTGCCCGGGCGCCCAGCCTGCTCGACGAAGTTCAAAAAGGTGAGCACGGCGTGGCCGGTGCCGCCCTTGGGATACATGCCCTTGGCGCGATCGGCCATCACGGGGCCGGCCACGTCGCAGTGGATCCACGGGAATTTACCGACGAACTCGCGCAGAAAGAGCGCGGCGCTGATCGAGCCGCCCCAGCGATCGGCGGTGTGCTTCAGATCCGCGACGTCGCTCTTGAGTTGTTCGCCGAGCTCTTCGATGAGCGGCATACGCCAGAATTGTTCGCCCGCGGTTCGAGCGGCGCGCTCCAAGGCTCGCGCGAGCTCGTCTTCGGTCGAGTAGAAGGCGGAGCAGGTCTTGCCCAACGCAACCAGCGCGGCGCCGGTGAGCGTGGCCGCGTCGATGATGATGTCGGGCTTGAGGCGCGTCGCGTAAGCGAGCGCGTCCGCCAGCACCAGCCGGCCTTCGGCGTCCGTGTTGATGATCTCGACGGTCTTGCCGTCTAGCGAGGTGAAGATGTCCGCGGGGCGATAGGCCGCAGCATCCGGCATGTTTTCGGCGGCAGCGACGATCGCGTGCACCTCCACGTCCGGGCCGACGGTGGCCACCGCGGCGATCATGCCGAGCACCGCGGCGGCGCCGCCCATGTCGGACTTCATCTCGCCCATGCCGGCCGCGGGCTTGATGCACAAGCCGCCCGAGTCGAAGGTGATGCCCTTGCCGACGAACACGATCTTCTTGTGCTTCTTCTTCGGCACGTAGCTGACGTGGATGAAGCGCGGTTCGTTCTCGCTGCCCTGCCCGACCGCGTAGTGCAGGTTCATGCCGGCAGCGAGGATGCCCTTTTTGTCCAGCACCTTGATCTTGAGCTTGTGCTTGCGCGCCAAGCTGCGCGCCACCTCGGCCAAGCCCTCGGGCGTGAGCACGTTCGGCGGCTCGTTCACCGCATCGCGAGCGATGGCGACCGCATCGGCGATGGCGACGCCCAAATCGAGCTGTTTTTTGTCGGCCGCGCTGGTCTTGCCGCGGGCCAGGTGGATCTGAACCTTGCCCAGTTCCGACTTGGGCTTGCGATCGCCGGTGAAATATTTGGTGAAGCGGTACGCGCCGAGCGCGACGGCTTCGCCGACCGCGCGGAAGTCTAGCTCCGCTTCGGGCAGCACTAGGTGCAGGGTGCGGATGCTCGATCCGGAATTGGCGCGCACCGAGGCGGCCAGAGACGCGCGCAGCCGCGCCGCGTCGAGCTCAGCGGGCTTGCCCAGGCCGAGCAAGACCAGCTTCTTGGCTTTGATGCGCCCGAGCGTGGGCAGGTCCAAGACTTGATCCAGCTTGGCTTCGAATTCGACGGCTTTGACGTGCTCGAGGAGGGATCCGCCCAGCGCCTTGTCCAACGCCACCACGGTGGGGTGGCTGGCCACGGTGCCCTGGCAGATGCCGACAACCAGCGCATCGCAAACGGCGCTGATCGGGTCAGTCGCTGCCAATTGAATCTGTAGTGCCATGCTGAGCGAGTCTCCGGGGGGTATGTTGGTCGAGGAGAAGCCGGAGGTTTTTGGCAAATTCGCCCGGCGAACCGGTCTGACCCTAGCGTGTCTTGGCAGCCCTCGCAACGCCGCGTGCCGCGCGAATCCGGCTGAATTTCACGAGGATCGTGCGATTCCGAGCGGCTCGCGCGAGGCCCGGAGCTGCCCTATGCTCCAGCACATGGTAAAGCTTGCGCGTTCGAGCGCGCTGATACTCGGTGTGATCGCTCCGCTCTTCGTCCTTCCTAGTCGAGCGTTCGCGCAAGCCCCGCCCCCGTCAGGAACCGCATCATTTCCGCCGCTGCCCGCTCCGGCACCCGCTCCTGCACCGGCGCCTGCCCCCGCTGCGGCACCCGTTCCTGCGCCCGCACCCGCACCCGCTCCCGCTCCCGCTCCTGCAGCGGCGCCCGCACCCGCTCCCGCTGCGGCACCGCCTGCGCCGTTGCCTTATCCGAACGCTGGTCCGCCACCCGCTGGCTCTTATTACCCTGCTCCCCAGCCGTACGGGCAGACCTACCCGCCAGGTCCCAACCCCGTCTACGATCCGCCGCCCCCGCCGCAGGAGCCCGAGCCGGAATCGAAGAGGCCGGAGATTTCGCTGCGCGTCGATCCCTTGAATCTGCTGCTCGAGGGCAGGCTGGGCTTGGAGCTCGAAACCGCGCTGTACAAGATACTCAGCTTGGAGATCGTGCCGGTCTTCGTGACGACGCAGTCACCGCCGACGCTGAATTATAGCACCTACGAGAAGTCATCCCTGCACCAGGAATCGAACGGCTGGGGCCCGATGTCCGGCGCTGCGATCGACCTTGGAATTTGGCTCAGCGGCAAGCCCTTCAAAGGCACCGTGCTGCGCTTGGGCCTGACCAATTACGCCTACACGTACAAGACGACGGCACCCGCCAACGATTCGGTCAGCCACACGAGTCGCGAATTTTTCGCCATGATCGGCAGCCACAGCCGCTGGAGCGCGTTCACGATCGCCTACGGTTTCGGGCTCGCTTACGAGCTCAACCAACAGAACCGCTGCTTCGATGCGTTCGGCAACGCGACTTCGAGCTGTGACAAGGATCAGCTGCTGATCAAGCTGAATCAGACCGGCTCCTCGGTCGCCGACCTGCACGGCTACTTGTATCCTTTCGACCTCGTGGCCCGCCTTTCCCTAGGAGTAGTGTTTTGAACATGGAAAAAGCCGAAATCGTGGTTACCGGAGCCAGCGGCGCGCTGGGCTCCGGCCTGGTTCGCGCGCTCGTCACCAGTGGCCGGCGCGTGATCGCGGTCGAGCGCGACGTACAGCGCGCGCAGCAGGCGTTCGCGGGCCTCGCGAACTGTCGCGTGCTCGGCTTCGACGTCAGCTCGACCGAGGCCTGGCAAAGCGCGCTCGGTGATGCGGAAATTGCGGGCGCGGTGCTCGTGGCTGGCGCGTGGAAGGGCGGGGCGCGCCTATTCGAGGCCGGCAGCGACGCGATCTGGAGCACGGTGATGAGCGCGAACCTCGAGACCGCGCGCGTCAGCTTGCAAGCGCTGTTGCCGCGCATGGTCCAGGCCAAAGCCGGCAGCATCGTCGCGATCGGCTCGCGCACCGCGCCGCGGCCCTGGGAGGGCGCAAAAGCCGCCGCCTACGCCGCTTCCAAGGCAGCCGTGCTGGCGCTCGTGCAAGCTTGCGCGGCAGAGGTGCTCGCCGATGGCGTGCGCATCAATGCCGTTTTGCCGAGCACGATCGATACGCCGGCCAACCGCGCGGCCATGCCGAAGCACGATCCATCGAAATGGGTGAGCGTGGAGTCGCTGAGCGGCGTGATCGCGTTCTTATTGTCGGACGCGGCGCGCGATATTTCGGGCGCGGCGATCCCGGTGTTCGGTCGGGACGGGGTCTGAGAGAGGGGGGCGATCGCGGACCAGCAGCGCAGCTCGTTGGAGCGCGTGGTTCCCGCGTGCTTCGCTGCGCCTGACGCGACGGGAACTCGGCAGGCCCGAGAGCTGCGCTGCTGGATCGCGATCGCCCCCTCTTCACTCTCCGGCGGGAGCATCACCAGGCGCGGGAGTCACCAGTATTTTTCGGAGGTGATGTGACCCGGGGTGCGGACGCGGTGTTTGCGCAGACCTCGCGTGGCTAGGACGGCGGTGACTTCCAGGATCATGTCCGGGTTGCCGCACAGCATCAGGTGCGAGCGTTCGGGATCGAGGGCTAGGCCGGCGCGGGCTTCGAGGCTGCCGTCGGCGAACGCGGTGGTCACGCGGCCGGGCAGGGCGCTGCCGGGTGGGCCTTGGCTGACGAGTTGGGTGTAGGAAAGCCGGCCCGCGTGCTCGGCGCTGAGCGCGGTGAGCTCTTCGGCGTAGGAGAGGTGTGTGGCGCTGCGCGCGCCGTGCACGACGCTGACGCGCTCGAAGCGTTGCCAGACCTCGCTGCCGCGCAGCATGGCCAGAAATGGCCCGAGACCGGTGCCGGTAGCGATCAGCCAAAGGTCGCGGCAAGGAGGCACGTAGGCGAGCGTGAAGAAGCCCTGCGGCTTGCGCTCGACCCACACGCTGGCGCCCGGCTCGAGGCGTGTAAGCTGAGGTGTGAGCGCGCCCCCCTCGACCTCTTTCAGATAAAATTCGAGCGGAGCGCCGGGCGCGGACGCGATCGAATACGAGCGGCGCACGAATTGGCCGCCGAGCTCGAGGCCGAGGTTCACGAATTGGCCGGCGTTGAAGGGTTCGATGGCCGCATCGACGGTGAGTGTAATTAGGCCAGGCGCCCAGTCGCGACGCGCGGCCACCCGGCCTTGTTCAAATCCGTTCATGACGCCGCGTACCGTAGCCGAAACAGGCCGTCTGCAAGCAGCCGCTTGTCGAAGCGCTGAAAGTTTGTACCCCCGCTTGCCCTGCCGCTCGTCCGCGGTCCATCGATTGCCCAAATTTGGGGCGCGGCAGGCTGATCCGTGTACCCTGATGTTCGGATGCCGTTTCCCATCACGTGCACGGCTTGCCAGAAGACGTTCTCCATCGCGGACGACGTGTATGAGCGCAAGGTCAAGGGGCGCGTTGTCACCATCAAGTGTAAACAGTGCCAAGCCGGCATTCGTGTCGACGGCACCTTAGACGCGCCCGCCGCTGCGACGTCTGATTCGGCGCGACCGCCGCCAGCAGCAGCGCCCGCGACTGCGCAAGCGATCGCTGACGCAGCTCCGCCGCCGCCAGCCGCTGCAACGACTCCCGCAGCAACGCCAGAGCCTGCTCCTGCGCCCGCACCGGCAGCTGCTGCAGCTGCGCCTGCGCCTGTGCCCGCTCCTGCTGCAGCTGCGCCTGCTCCTGCTGCGCCTGCTCCTGCTGCGCCTGCTCCTGCTGCGCCTGCTCCTGCTGCGCCTGCTCCTGCTGCAGCAACGCCAGAGCCTGCACGTGCGCCCGCACCGGCGGCTGCTGCGACGGCGCCCGCACCGGCATCCGCACCAGCAGCTGCTGCGACGGCGCCCGCGGCGCCCGCGGCCGTCGCGCCAGCGCAAGCAGCAGCCGCGCCCATAACGGCGAAGGCTGCGACGACGCCCAAAGTCACGACGCCCGCGGCGGAGGTGAAGGGCACTCCAGCCGCTGCCTCACCCAAGGCAGCGGAAGCGAAATCCGCACCGAACGCTGCCGCGCCGAACGCTGCCGCACCGACTGCCGCCGCGCAGACTGCCGCCGCGCAGACCGCTGCCTCACCCAAGGCAGCGGAAGCGAAATCCTCGCCGACGACGGCCGCGCAGACCGCCGCCGCGCCGACGGCTGCCGCGACCAAGGCGACTGCGACTCCAATTGCGGCACGTGCAGCGCTGGGCTCGGCACCCAAGCTGAGCCCAGACGGACTCACACCCAAAGCAGCGAACGTCGCAACGCAAGCCAAAGCAACTGCTGCAGGTGCGGCAGCCAAGACAGCTGGCGCAGCGCCCAAGGCGAGCGTCGATGCTGCACCCAAAGCGAGCGTCGATGCTGCGCCCAAGGCGAGCGTCGATGCTGCACCCAAGGCGAGCGTCGATGCGACGCAGCTCAAAGCGCCCACGGCTGGAGCGACTGCAAAGGGCGGAGCACTCGGGGCGCTCGGCGTGAACGCACCCAAGACCCTCGCAGGCTTGGCCACGGCGAAAGCGCCCTTCGCGACGTCCAAAGCGGCGACTCCTGCGGCTGCCGCGAAGGCCCCAGTCGCGGCGGCGCCCGTCGTTGCGGCGCCCGTCGTTGCGGCGCCCGTCGTTGCGGCGCCCGCCCCAACTGCGCCAGCGGTCGTCGCCCCACCGCCCGCTCCGCCTCCGCCTGCGGTCGTAGCTCCGCCGACCGCGCCGACCGCGCCGACCGCGCCGACCGCGCCGACCGAAACTCTGTGGGCGGTTGACTATCCCGACGGCCAAGATCGTGAACTGACGCTGGCCGAGATCGAGAAAGAGCTCTTCGCCGGCACGATCAACTTCAGCACGCTGGTTTGGCGGGAAGGGATGGACGAGTGGCTCGAGCTCGGACAGGTGCCGGAACTCGAGGGGATCGAGGGGCCGACTCGGATCGCGCCACCGCCTGTCGTGCCTACAGCACCCGCAGCACCCGCGGCACCTGCCGCGCCTGCGCCGCCTCCGGCCACTCCAGTTCGAGCCAAAGCGCCTTCGGCTCCGGCGATCGATGCCCCGAAGCCGGCCGAGCTGTCCAAGCCGCGCCCGCCAGCACCCACGATGTCCGGCATTGGGCGCCCTCTCCCGCCGGCCGCGCCGGCGTTCGAGCCGCCGGCTCCAGCGGCGCCCACATTCCCAGCGGCGCCCACGTTCCCGGCCGCGCCCCTGTTTCCAGGCGCGCCGGCCGCGCCCACATTTCCAACGGCACAAGCCGCACCGGTAATGGTGCCCGCGCCGGCGATCGCAGCGCCCTTTGCGGCCCCAGTGCAGACGTTTCCGGGATCAAACCCAGTGCCGGTCGGCGCGACCTCACCCGCCGCCGGTGTGCCCGATTGGCCGGAGGAGCGGAAGAACCGCGTTCCGCTGATCATCGGCGGGATCGTGCTGCTGCTCGCGATTGGTGGCGGGGTGTTCGCGCTCAGCAACGCGGCCGACGACAAATTGCCGCCACCCGTGCCGATCAGCGCGCTGCCGGCGCCGACACCGCCCGCGACTCACACCGCCGCAAAGACCGCAGAGCTCCCGACCAGCCCGCCCGAGGCTCCGCCCGCTTCTGCTCCTCGCTCGGCGATGGCGCCGCCTGGTTCGCCCAGCACCACTCCGAACGCCGGCTTCGCCGAGCTATTTGCCAATGGTGCCCGCGTCGCGGACGACAAGAAGGGCGGACCGGGGCAGGCGCAGCATTTCGATCAAAACGCCGCCAATCGGGCGCTCGCGACGGCTGCGGTCGAAACCGCGAAGTGCCGTGAGCCCGGCGGTCCCTCGGGCAGAGCGACGGTCGTGGTCACCTTCGAGCCGAGCGGCAAAGCCGTCAGCGCCACCGTCAGCGACGCGCCGTTCGCTGGCACCTCCAGCGGCGCGTGCATCGCCGCAGCCATGAAACGCGCCTCGGTGCCAGCGTTCAGTGGGCTACCGGGCACGGTCACCAAAATCCTCAGCATTCAATGACCGACTCCGGTGACGCACGCGCGCTCGTCTCGCTCACGCTGTCGTTTCGACCGCTAGCGAATCAAATTGGTCCGCTGCGCACGCTGGTGTCGGATCTGTGCAAACCACATTTAGCCGACGCGGACGGGCTCTCGCGGCTGCTCTTGGCCGCGCACGAGCTCTTGGAAAACATCGTCAAATACTCGGTCGGCGAGGCAGCAGAGTTCCATCTGCATGTGGAAGCGAAGGCGAGCGGCCTGCTGGTTCGTCTGCGCACCAAAAACCGGGCTGATCCCGAACGCATGGCAGACGCGCGCTGGCGGCTCGATGCGCTCGCGAAAGCCCCCGATCCGATCGCTCACTACGACGAGCTGATCCGCGAAAGCGCGGGCCGGCTGGACGTATCCGGCTTGGGCTTGGCGCGCATTCCGGCCGAGAGCGAAATGGAGCTCCGCTACGCGACCGAACAAGATTGGCTGATCTTGACCGCCGAAGGCAACGCCAGCGAACGGGCGACAGGATGAGCGCGCTTTCACTCGTCGCGGTCGGCGGTGACGGCTTTCAGGTCACGCCAACGCTGATCGCCTTCAACCTGCGCTTGGTCTTCACCGGCAGCGGCGACATGAACGCGACCTCGATCATCAACGCATACTTGAAGCTCGTGCACGAAGAGGCGATCCGCCTGGGCTTGGCTCAGGTCAGCTGTGATTTCAAACAGCTCACCTTCATGAACTCGAGCTGCTTCAAATCCTTCGTGGTCTGGATCGATACCGTCAAAAATTCGGACATTCGCTATCAGATCGCGTTCCTGACCAACCCCAGCCTGCCCTGGCAGCGGCGCAGCCTGGAAGCGCTCCGGCGCTTGGCCACGAACTTAGTCACGATCGAGACGATCGCTTAGCGGCGACACGGCTGGACTCAGCCGAGGCCAGCGCGGCGCGCGCTCCGCTCAGGTTCGAATCAGCAGACTTCCCCAGTGAAAACCTGCGCCCAGAGCGGCGACGCAGATCAACTGGTTCGGCTTCAGCCGGCCATCACGGAACATCTCGTCCATCAAAATCGGGATGGTGGCGGCCGAGGTATTGCCGAAGCGCTCGATGTTGCTGGGCATCTTTTCGAGCGGCACGTTTAGTCGCGAGGCGATCGCCTCGTTGATGCGCGCGTTCGCCTGATGGGCCACGAACCAATCCACTTGATCCACGGTCACTTCGGCCTTTTGGCACACCGCCAGGATCGACTTCGGTAGCTTGGTCACCGCGTGCTTGAAGACTTCTCGGCCATCCATGTGCAAGAGCGCGGCGTCGCCGTCGAGCGTGGCAGCGGACAGGTACGGGCGCGTGCGGAAGCCAGCCGGAATGCACAGCTGCGAGGCGAAGCGGCCGTCGGAGTGGAGATCCACCGCGATCACGCCTTTGCCCGGCGTTTTGTGGCGCTCGGCCACCACGGCGCCTGCGCCATCGCCGAAAATGATCGCCCACCCGCGGTTGCGCGTGGCTCGGTCCCAGTCTTCCGGCGAAGGCCGGCGGTCACTGGTGCCCTCGAGGATGTCCCAATCCCGCCAAGGCATCAGGCCAGCGTGCGCTTCCGCGCCCACGATCAGGATGCAGTTGGCCGCGTCGGCCTTGAGCAGCGCATCGGCGAACTGGAAACCGTACAGCGAGGCAGCGCATTGCGTGCGCAGATCGGGCGCGGGGATCGTCGGACAGCCGAGCTTGGCGGCGAGCAGCGAGCCAGAGCCGGGAAAGATGTGGTCCGGCGTCATCGTCGAAAACAAGATGTAGTCGATGTCTTCCGGGCGCTTGCCAGCCGCTTCCAGCGCGCGCTGCGCGGCGTGCACCGCCAAATCCGAAACGCCTTGCCCCTCGGGACAGAAATGGCGCTGCGCGATCCCAGTCCGCTGACGAATCCATTCGTCATTCGTGTCGAGAACGCGCGACAGATCTTGATTCGAATAAGGTCGGCCGGGAACGTAATGACCGGAGCCGATGATGCTGAGACCCGACATTTTGCTTTTAACCGCCCCCGTTTGCAGGCAAGGAGCTCTTAGTCCGTTTACCGTGCTCCGTCACGTGGTGCGAGAAATTGCTCAATCGTGACGAAAGTATGGCGCGGCGCGCCAACGTCACGTTCCAGCAACGGCACAAGTAACGCCTAACTTGGAGCTAGCGGCGCTACCAGGGCTTTCCGCCCTCGTAGCAGGCGGCCAAATCCGTCCAAAAGCCGGGGTAAGTTTTGGCGACGCAGGCCGGATCTTCGATGCTCACGCCGCCCGCGGCGGCGCCCAGCACGGCGAAGCTCATGGCCATCCGGTGGTCCGCGTAGCAGCGCACGGTAGCGGGCGTCACCGGGCGCGGTTCCACGCTCAGCCAATCATCACCGTGCTTCACCGCCTGACCCAGTCGCTCGAGCTCCTGAACCGTGGCCAAGAGCCGATCAGTCTCCTTGATGCGAATGTTGGCCACGTTGCTGATGCCGGTCTCCCCGCTGAGCACCGGCGCGATCGCGGCCAGAGTCATCACGGTGTCGGAGATATCGTGCATGTCGACGGCGATGCCGTGCAGGCTGCCCGTGCCGCTGACGGTGCTGCTCGTCTGACCCTTTTCGACTCGGGCGCCGACGCGCGAAAGCACGTCCAAAAAGCCGTAATCACCCTGCAGCGCGGAAGCTCCCAAGCCGGGCACGGTGATCGTGCCGCCGGTCACGGCTGCCAGCGCGAACGGATAGCTGGCAGACGAGGCGTCGGGCTCGACGGTGTACGCGCGCGCGCGGTACGACGAACGAGACAGCACGCGGTAACCGAGCGGCGTCACGTCGACAGCGCCGCCGAAGTCTTCGATCATGCGCCGGGTAATGTCGATGTAGGGACGACTGACCAAGTTGCCCGAAATGTCGACCGTCACCGGGCCCTCAGCCAGCACCGCCGCCATCAACAAGGCAGAGAAGTATTGGCTCGAGCGGTCACCGCGCATGCTGAGCGCGCCGCCGGGCAACTTGCCGCCGTGGATGGTGAGGGGAGGACAACCCGTTTCACAGTCGATCTGCACGCCCAGTTGGCGCAGACCGTCGACGAGATCCTGAATCGGACGGCGCGCCATCGCCTCGTCGCCAACCAGGGTCACAGGTCCCGGTACCAAGCAGGCGAGCGCCGCCAGAAAACGTACGGTGGTACCGCTGTTACCAACGAATAGCGGTTCCTTGGGCGCTCGCAACTGGCCCCGCCCACCGCGCACGAGCAGCGTCGTCGGGCCCTGATCTTCGATCGCGATGCCCAGCGCGGACAGCGCGCTGCGCATGTGGCGCGTGTCATCGCTGTGCAGCACGCCAGAAAGCGTGCTCTCGCCCTCTGCCAGCGCGGCCAACACCAACGCGCGATTGGTGATGCTCTTCGAACCGGGCACACGCCAAGTCAGCTCGGGTGGACGCGTGAGCCGAGGGATATGAAGCGGACCTGCTGGGAACATGGCCGTCGTGTTGTAGCGAAAGAGACGAACCTTCGCTAGGGCGTGCCAAAACACTCGCCGGCGCACGTCCGCGAGCAAGTTTCGAGGCACGCCGCTTCGTCGTAGCGAGCGTAGGCCTGCTGGCAGCAGGCGCGGGAAGTTTCGCACAGCTGCGTCGCAAAGTCTGTACAAGCGGTCAGCACTCGCTCGCGTGTTGCCTGCGTGCTCCGGTGCTCACCCGGCTCAGGCGGAGACTGAGCGTCCGTGGCGGAAGCAGCCCCCAAGAACGCCCAAGCACACGCCAATCAGGGTTTGTCGCCACACCCTGTCATCCAATAACATGACTCCTGCGAGCAATACGCCCGTAGGTACCGCCCCGCGGCGCTCCGGGCTATAGCAGCGCGCGCCCGCATTTCGGCGCTGGACCCTCCCCATGCAACTCTTCGAACATCCCTATTCGAATTTCCTGCAGCGCGTCGAAAAGCCGACCCGCTACACCGGCGCAGAACACGGCACGCGCAGGAAAGACTGGCGGTCGGTCGACGCGCGCGTTTGCTTAGCGTTCCCGGATATCTACGACATCGGCATGAGCCACTTGGGCTTCCGCATGTTGTACAAGATTTTGAACGACCACCCGCGCACCTTGGCCGAGCGGGCGTACACGCCCTGGATCGACATGCAGCGCGAGCTGTACGCGCACGGCAAGCTGCTCTTGTCGCTGGAGAGCGCGCGCCCGCTGTGCGACTTCGATGTGGTGGGTTTTTCGCTGCAATACGAGCTGACTTACACCAACATTTTGAAGATGCTCGAGCTCTCGGGCATTCCCCTGCGCAGTGAAAATCGCAGCGACGACGATCCGCTGATCGTCGCCGGCGGGCCGGTGGCCACGCACATGGAACCGATGGCCATCTTCTTGGATGCCGTCTTGATCGGCGATGGTGAAGAAGCCACGACCGAGATCGCGCTGTGTTGGGTGGACGCCAAGAAGCGTGGCCTGTCGCGCGCCGAGCGGCTGATCGAGCTGGCAAAAATCCCCGGCGTGTACGTGCCCTCGCTGTACGACGTCGCGCTCGATCCCGAAACCTCCTTCGAGGTCGTCACCGGCGCCAAGGTCGAGGGCGTGCCGTTCCCGATCGAACGCCGACTTTTAGCCGATATTTCCAAATTTCCGTTCCCCGACGACGGCCCGGTCGGCGGCCCCGAGGCGATCTTCGATCGCATGAGCATCGAGGTCGCGCGCGGCTGCACCGAGGGTTGCCGCTTCTGTCAGGCCGGCATGATCTACCGCCCCGTGCGCGAGCGAGATCCCAAAGAGATCATCGACACCGTGCTCAGCGCGCTCGACAAATCGGGCCAAGACGAGGTGAGCCTGACCGCGCTGTCGACCGCGGACGTGTCGTGCATCTCACCGCTGATCAAGCAGCTGGTCGAGAAGACCGCGCCTGAACGCGTCAGCCTGAGCGTGGCCTCGCTGCGCGCGTACGGCCTGGCCGAAGATCTGCTGGACGACATGCGCAAGGTGCGGGCCAGCGGCCTGACCTTCGCGCCCGAAGCCGGCACGCAGCGCATGCGCGACGTGATCAACAAGAACGTCACCGAAGCGCAGCTGATGGAGACCGCCGAGCGCGTGTTTTCACGCGGTTTCGACAAGATGAAGCTGTACTTCATCATCGGGCTGCCGACCGAAGAAGACGAAGACGTGCGCGGCATCGTCGCTGTCGGCAAGAACGCCTTGGCCGTGGGCAAGCGCGTCGGCAAGAAGCCGACCGTGACCGTCAGCGTCTCGACGCACGTGCCCAAGCCGCACACGCCCTTTCAGTGGTGCGCGCAGGATTCTTGGGAGGAAGTGCAGCGTAAGCAGGACCTGCTGCGCGATGACGCGAGCCGCGTGAAGGGCCTGAAGCTGCGCGTGCACGAGTCGACCGCGAGCGTGCTGGAAGGCGTGCTCGCGCGCGGCGATCGCAAGCTAGGCAACGTGATCGAACGCGCGTTCCTACACGGCGCGCAGTTCGACTCCTGGGACGATCAGCTCAAGCTGGCAGCTTGGAAAGAGGCGCTGGCGTTTTACGGCATCGAAATCGCGCCCTATTTGGGCACGATCCCGGTCACCGCGCGCCTGCCTTGGGACCATTTCGATATCGGCCTCGAAGACGGCTTTTTGGCGCGCGAGTACCGCCGAGCGCTAGCCAGCCGCCTCAGCCCGCCGTGCGGCAAGGTCGCGGGCATGTTCGTGCATCATTCGAACGTGGCGGACGCCGCGGGTGATGCCCGCAAATTGGTTTGCTACGACTGCGGCATCGCCTGCGACATGACCAAGATGCGCAGCGAGCGCGTGGAATTTTTGACCAAGCTCGGCGCGACGGAGCGCGTGCGGCTACCCGTGCTGTCGGCCGAACCCCTGCAGCCCATCTTCGATGAATCGGCGCCCGAGCCGTTCGCGTTCGAAGCCGTGCCCGACGCGGCGGCAGTGGCGGCCGGCTCGAAAAAACAAAAGAAGAAGCCGCGCAGCCTGCCCGAAGCCTTGCGGCCCGTGCGCGCGGGCGGCGAACCCCAGCGTTTTCGGCTGAATTTCAGCAAGACTGGCCCGGCCGCGCTGCTCGGCCACCTGGATTTGATCCGTGAATTGCCGCGCATCGTGCGGCGCGCCGGCACGAAGACGGCGTACAGCAAGGGCTTCCACCCCAAGCCGGAAATGTCCTTCGGTCCGGCGCTGTCACTCGGCGTCGCCAGCTTGGACGAGTTCTTGGACGTGGCATTGATCGACGCGCCGGCGCCTGAAGAGCTCTTGGTTCGGCTGAACGCGGCGGCCAGCGGTGGCATCGCGTTCAAGAGCGTGCAGCCGCTCTCGAGCAGCGACCGCGTGATCACCACCATCGTCACCGGCGCGCGCTACGTGATCGCGCTAGCCGAGAGCGCGCTGGCTGATTTGGGCGGCGTACCCGAGCTGGAGCGCCGCATGACCGAGTTCATGGCCAAGACGGAGAGCACCATTCGGCGCGACGTCGAAGGCCTGGGCAAGATGGTCAATGTCCGGCAATTCGTGGAGAAAATGCAGCTCGGCGGGGAGGACTCACGCGAGCTGCTCGAGCGCGCCGGCCTGATTGGGCGCATGATTGCGATCGACGTGACGATCGAAATCGGACAGCGCGGCTCTGCCAAAGTTTCGGAAGTGGTCGAAGCGCTGTTCGGCGTGCGCGACTTTCCACACCGCGGTGTGCGCAGCGCCCTGCTCGCGGGCACCGGCACCCCACACGACCTCGAGCTGCATCGCAAGCGGCCCGCAATCAACGAGCCCCCACGCCCGGAGGCATTGGCACTCTAATGCTGCAACCCCCACCGATAACTCCCCAGCTCCTGATCGTCTACGTGGTGATCGGCGCGTTCCAGGTTTGGATGCTGCTCGACGCCTTTCGCCGTCGCTCGTCCTTCTTCTGGAAGCTGCTGATTTTCCTGATCCCGCTGGCGGCGATCATCTACTTCTTCGCCTTCAAGCTGCCGGAGCTGACCGGTCGCCGACCCGCGTTCGTGCGCGCGCCGGCAGGTCCAACGCTGGAAGATATCTCGGAGCTCGCCCGGCAAACGCCCAGTGAGCTGAACAAGCTCGCCTACGCCGAGAAGCTTGCCGAGCTACAACGCTTCCCGGAAGCCATCGGCCGCTACCGCGACGTGCTGCGCGTGAATCGCGACAGCAAAGAGGCGCTGCACGGCTTGGCCAGAGCCCTGCTCCAACTGGGGCGCCCGCTCGAAGCGATCGAGGAGCTTGCCACGTTGATGGAGCTCGAGCCCGAGTTCCGCGATTACACGGCGGCCCTGGATTACGCCGAAGCGCTCTGGCAAGCGGGTAAGCAAGAAGACACGATCGGGCTGCTCAGCGGCTTGGTCAGCGTCACCAAGCGCATCAATCATCGGGTAGCCCTGGCTCACTATTCCAAGGAGCGCGGGGATTCGATCACCGCGCGCAACGAGCTCGACTTGGCCTTGAGTGAGTTTGCATCGCTCCCCGAACCCGTACGCAAGCGCGAGCAGCGTTGGGCCGATCGCGCGCGCAAACAGCTGGCGGAGCTCAACTGAATGCACCTGCTTCTGACCTGGCTCGTGCTGAGCGTCGCGGTCTGGCTGACCGCCGCCATCTTACCGGGCTTCAAGGTGACCGGCTTTTGGGGCGCGGTGAAGGCCGCCGCGGTGTTCGGCATCCTGAATTGGCTGCTCGGCTGGTTCTTCTTCGTGGTGCTCAGCATCGTCACGCTGGGCATCGGCTACCTCTTGGCCTTCATCACCCACTGGGTCGTGATGGCCATCATCCTGAAGCTCTCGGACAAGCTGTCCAAGAGCATCCAGATCGACACCTTCGGCACCGCGCTGCTCGGCGCCCTGATCATGACCGTGATCGACGCAGCGGTTCGCCACTTCGCCTTGTTTCTAAGCTGAACGTCTCTCATACGAGACAACAGCTCGTCTAATTCGCCCATTTCCCGATCTTTCGAGCTTCGACAACGGGTTTGAGGCTTCGATCAGCCGCTCTGAAGCTTCCTCCGCCGAAAACAGGCTCTAATGACGGGCGTGTGTCTCGTTTAATCCGCATACACGGAGGTAACAGCAGGAAATAAAGCGATTTCCGACGTTGCGGAAGCTTCAGATCGGCTGATCAAAGCTTCAAATCGGCTGATCGAGCTCCAAATCGGCTGTACGAGCTCCAGGTCGGCTGCACGAACTTCAAGCCGGCTGCACGAACTTCAAGCCGACTGCACGAACTCCAAGTCGGCTGTACGAACTCCAGGCCGGCTGTATGAGCTCCAAGCCGGCTTGCCCCGAGGTTCGAACTCGCTGTTCGAAGGCTCGGGGGCTCGCCATCACCACGTCCTAGATCTTGAGCGGCTTGTACTTGATGCGCGTCGGCTGATCCGCGTCGCCGCCCAGGCGGCGTTTGCGATCTTCCTCGTACATCCGGTAATTGCCCTCGAACCAGACGACCTTGCTGTCGCCCTCGAAGGCCAAAATGTGGGTCGCGATGCGATCCAAAAACCAGCGATCGTGGCTGATGATCACGGCGCAGCCGGGGAAATCCAACATCGCGGTTTCGAGCGCGCGCAGCGTGTCGACGTCCAGATCATTGGTCGGCTCATCGAGCAGCAGCAGATTGCCGCCTTCTTTGAGCAGCTTGGCCAGGTGCACGCGGTTGCGTTCACCGCCCGACATCGTGCCGAGCTTCTTCTGCTGGTCGCTGCCCTTGAAGCCGAACCACGAGCAGTACGCGCGCGAGGCGATCTCGCGCGTGCCGAGCGAGATCTTCTCTTCCCCGCCCGAGATCTCCTGAAACACGCTGTTGTCCGCCTTGAGCGACGAGCGCGACTGATCCACGTACGCGATTTTGACCGTGTTGCCGACCTTGAGCTCCCCGCTGTCCGGCTTGTCTTCACCGACCAACATGCGAAAAAGCGTGGTTTTACCGGCGCCATTGGGGCCAATCACGCCCACGATGCCGCTGCGCGGCAGCCGAAAATCCAGGCCGTCGATCAACAGCCGATCGCCGAAGCCTTTGCGCAGCGCGACCGCGTCGATCACATTTTCACCCAGGCGCGGCCCGGGCGGAATGCTGATCTCGGTCGGATCGCTCGAGCCCTTGTCGGCCTTGCTCACGAGCTCTTCGTACGCGGCCAGGCGCGCCTTGCTCTTGGCTTGACGCGCGCGCGGTGAAGCGCGCACCCACTCCAGCTCCTGCTTCAGCTTGCGCTGACGGGCGCTCTCGCCTTTTTCTTCGAGCGCGAGGCGCGCGGACTTTTGCTCCAGCCACGACGTGTAGTTGCCCTTGAACGGGTAACCCTTGCCGCGGTCGAGCTCCAAGATCCACTCCGCGACATCATCCAGGAAGTAACGGTCATGGGTGACGGCGACCACGGTGCCCGGGTAGTCGTGCAAAAAGCGCTCGAGCCAAGCGACCGACTCGGCGTCGAGATGGTTCGTCGGCTCATCGAGCAAGAGCATGTCCGGGCGCGACAAGAGGATGCGGCAGAGCGCGACTCGGCGGCGCTCACCGCCGGAAAGCTTGGCTATTTCCGCGTCCGCTGGCGGCAAACGCAGCGCATCCATGGCCAATTGTAGGCGCTGATCGAGGTTCCAAGCGTCAGCCGCGTCGATCTTGTCCTGCAGCGCGGCTTGCTTGTCCAAGACGCGGGTCATCTCGTCGTCCGAGAGCGGCTCGCCGAGCTTCATGCTCACGGCTTCGAACTCGGTGATCAACCCGCGAATGTCGGCCACGCCTTCATTCACCGCGTCGATCACCGTGCGCGCGCTGCCCAAATCCGGCTCCTGCGCGAAGTAGCCGATCTTGGTGCCCGGGTAAGGCTTGGCCTCGCCCATGAACTCCGTATCGACCCCCGCCATGATCCGAATCAGCGAACTCTTGCCGGAGCCATTGGTGCCGATCACGCCGATCTTGGCGCCCGGATAGAACGCGAGCGTGATGTTCTCGAGCACCTTCTTGTCGGGAGGATGAACACGCGTCACCTCCTGCATCGTAAAAATGAACTCGGGCATACGCGGGAGATTATTGACTTTCCGCGCGAGACGCAAACCTGCGCCTTGCGCCGCGGGACACGTCGAGCACGGCAGGTTTTCGCTGCTGCGCGATCTTGCTGCCCCGCGCATGATGCCGACGCGGGAGCGCCGCTAGACACCGCGCTCACGCGGCCGGGTCGGCTTTTTCGACGCTGGTGGCAACTGGGGTCGACACGAAGCCCTTCATGAATAGCCTCGTGGCCAGCGGCATTGCCAGTCCTGGTAGGCCCAACTTGGGCGACAGCTGTGCGCACAAGCCGAACAACAAGGCCAAAGTGCGCTCGACGTAGAAGTAACCTTCCGGGTATTCCACGCTCTTCATCACCGCCCGCAGGCGTCCGCGGATCTGCTCGTAGCCGGAGAGCTTCTCCATGGTTTGTCGGTCGAGCTTGCTGAAGTTCTCGATCTTGACGGAAGAGAGCACCTTCAAATACTCGCGCCCGACCTGCTTCAAGAGTTCGCGATCGCCGCCTTCGGCGATGAAGCCCATTTTTTCGAGTCCCGCCAAGATCTGATCGTCGCTCTTGGTGATCGCGCCCAAGATCACGATCTTCATTCCGCTCGAGAGCGCTTCGGTGAGCTCTTCGACTGCGCCGTAGTCGAGGATGACGAGCTTTGGTCCCGGTCGCGCCAAGAAATTCCCGGGGTGCGGATCGGCGTGAAACACGCGGTGCTCGAGCAGCATCGTGAAGTAACACTCGACTAGCAGCCGGGCCACCGCCTCCGAGTCGATCCCTTGCTCGAGCGCGGCTTCCAAATCATTGATCTTGGCGCCAGCCTCGAAGCTCATCGAGAGCACGCCGCCCGCGGTCAGCTCGTCGATCACCTCCGGCACGATCACGTCTGCGCGGCCGGTAAAAATGCCGCGAATGCGCGCCATGTTCGCGCGCTCGTGCTGATAGTCCGTCTCGCGCGCCAGCATCGCGTCGAGTTCGTGGAACACGCGCTCCACGCGCCCGACTTTTACGACCCATTTGATGACCGGCAAGAGCGAGCGGAGGACGGCGAGATCGCGGCGTATCAAGCGTTCGATGCCGGGGTACAAGATCTTCACCGCGATCGCGCGGCCATCGCGAGTCGTTGCGCGGTGCACTTGAGCCAGGGATGCCGCGGCCAGCGCTTCACGTTCGAAGCTACCGAAGCGCGCTAGCGGATCGGCTCCGAAGGCTTCGCGGAGGCGTCCCTCGATCTCGGAGAACGGGCGCGGCGGAACCTGATCCTGCAGCTTTTCCAGAGCGTCGCCGAAGGCCGCCGGCAGGAAGGTCCCGACCACGCTCAGCACTTGGCCCATCTTGATGAATACACCGCGCAAGCGCGCGAAGCCCTCGGCCAAGCGCCGGGCATTTCGTACGTGAGCGCGCGCGAGGCGCGCCTGTGAGCGCTCCGCGCCGAGCAGTCGCGAAAGCACCCACTCCCAGGCGTAGGAGAGGATGATGGTCCAAAACAAAAGCAATGCGCGGAACGAACGGAGCACTCGCCGGCCAGACTAGCCCCCGGTCGGCCCGGCACCAACCCGCACGTTTCGAGGCAAATCGAGGCTCATGAGTGCGCGGTTGCCTTTCCCGGCCCGCGAGGCCCGCGCTGGGAATCGAAAGCCGAGCATTAAGGGTCTGGTCCGGGGAGCCGTACTGTCCATCGAGGACTCTTTGTGACTCGCCTGTCTGTGCAAGCCCGGAGTGCGGAATGAAAATTCTGCTCGCCGACGACGAGCCGATTGCTCGGACCATGCTCGAGCACTGGCTCACCGGCTGGGGTTACGAAGTAGTCACGGTGCGTGATGGCGAAGCTGCGCTGAACGCCCTTGCAGCCGACCCGGCTTTACGCCTGGCCGTGATCGACTGGGTGATGCCCAAGGTCGACGGTATCGAGGTGTGTCGAAAGGTCCGCGCCGGCCCCGCGGAGCCTTACGTGTATGTGCTGCTGCTCACCGCCAAGGACGACAAGTCCGACATCATCGAGGGTTTGGACGCGGGCGCGGACGACTACTTGGTCAAGCCCTGCAACCCGCTCGAGCTGAAGGTGCGGCTGCGCGCGGGCAAGCGGGTGATCGAGCTGCAAGAGCAGCTGGTTTCGGCCCGCGAGTCCCTGCGCTTCGAGGCCATGCACGATTCGCTGACGCAGGTCCTGAACCGCGGAGCGACGTTGGATCAGCTGACGCGTGAGTTGATGCGCTCCACCCGGCGCGCGCTGCCGGTCACGGTGGTGATGGCAGATCTCGATCATTTCAAAGCCATCAACGACACCTTCGGCCACGCTACGGGTGACCTCGTGCTGCGTGAAGCCGCGCGGCGTCTGAAGCTCGGCGTGCGCGCCTACGACTCGGTAGGTCGGCTCGGCGGCGAAGAGTTCATCGCCGTACTGCCGGAGTGCGAAGCCAAGGTCGGCTTTCAGGTCGCCCAGCGATTGTGCAAGTTGGTCGGTGAGGCACCCGTCTTGACCCCGGCCGGCAAGGTCTCAGTGACGGTCAGCATCGGCGTGGCGTCGTCCGACCAGTTCCCGGGCGCGACGGTCGAAGATCTGATGCGCGCCGCGGACTCCGCCCTGTATCAAGCGAAACACACCGGCCGGGCCCGGGCGATCTTGGCGACGGGCCTCGACTGGCAGGCGCAAGCGCCGATCAATGACCCCGAAGCGACCACGCTGAAGCCGCTGGCCGTCGCGCAGCTGTGAGGCGCGTTTGCGCTGCCGGCCATGAGCCGTGCTCGCGTGCGCCCTGAAATTGCCGCGCGTGCCGCATTTTCCGGCGCGCTGCCGCGGTGCTAGCGTGAGTCCCGCTTTCGCGCGCTTCGCGTTTGAACGAGGAGAGGCATGAAGATCGGTATTCCCAAGGAGATCCGCCCCGGTGAGCGGCGAGTCGCAGCCACGCCGGACACGGTGAGTCGGCTGCTCAAGTTGGGCTTCGACGTTCAGGTCGAGAGCCAAGCGGGCGCGGGCGCGTCCTTCGCTGACGCCGACTACGCGGCGATCGGCGCGACCGTCGTCCGCTCGGCCCGTGAGCTGTGGGCTCAGAACGAACTGATCCTCAAGGTGCAGCCTCCAGAGCAGAACCTCGAGCTCGCTGTGCACGAAGCCGAACTCTTGCGCGAGGGCGGCACCTTGGTCAGCTTCATCTGGCCGGCCAAGAACGGTGAGTTGATCGAGCGACTCGCCGCGCGGCGCGCGACGGTGCTGGCGATGGACCAGGTGCCGCGCATCACCCGCGCCCAAAAAATGGACGCGCTGAGCTCGATGGCAAACATCGCGGGCTACCGCGCGGTGATCGAAGCCGCCAGCTTTTACGGCCGCTTCTTCACGGGCCAGATGACGGCGGCGGGCAAGGTGCCGCCCGCGAAGGTGCTGGTGATCGGCGCGGGCGTCGCGGGCCTGGCCGCGATTGGCGCTGCGCGCAGCCTGGGCGCGATCGTGCGCGCGTTCGATACGCGCGCCGAGGTGCGCGAGCAAATTCAGAGCATGGGCGCCGAGTTCTTGGAGGTCAGCATCAAGGAAGACGGCGCGGGCTCCGGTGGCTACGCCAAAACGATGAGCCCCGAGTTCATCGCGGCCGAGATGGCCCTGTTCGCCAAGCAAGCCAAAGACGTCGACATCATCATCACCACCGCGCTCGTACCCGGCAAAGCTGCGCCGGTGCTGATCACCGAAGAGATGGTGGGCAGCATGCGCCAGGGCTCCGTGATCGTGGACTTGGCGGCCGAGGCCGGCGGCAACTGCGCGGTCACTCGTCCGGGTGAGGTCGTCACGGAGCACGGCGTGACCGTGATTGGCTACGTGGATCTGCCGAGCCGCCTGGCGCCCACGGCCAGCCAGCTTTACGGTAGCAACCTGACGCATTTGTTGGCCGACATGGGCGGCGCCAAGAGCTTCCACGTCAATCTGGAAGACGCCGTGGTGCGCGGCGCGATCGTGCTGCACGAAGGCAAGTTGGTCTGGCCCGCGCCGAAGTCAGCGCCCATCCATGTTCCTCCCGCGGCGCCGAGGAAGAGCGTCGCGCCGCTGCAGCCGGAGCCGCCCAAAGCGCCGACGAGTCATCCGCTGCGCAGCGCGCTGTTCGCGGTCCTGGCGCTGGTGTGGCTCGCCCTGCTCGGCTCGGTGGCGCCCAAGGAATTCGTCTCGCACCTGACCGTGTTCGTGCTGGCCTGCTTCGTCGGCTGGCAGGTGGTGTGGAACGTAACCCCCGCGCTGCACACGCCGCTGATGAGCGTGACCAACGCCATCAGCGGCATCATCTTGGTCGGCGGAATGCTGCAGATTTCAGGGCCGATTTCTTCGCCCGTCACCCTGCTCAGCGCGGCCGCGGTGCTGCTGGCAACGATCAACATCAGCGGTGGCTTCTGGGTCACCACGCGCATGCTGCGCATGTTTCAACGGTAGCCGTCATGCCTGAAAGCCTCACTACGATTGCGTACCTGGTTGCAGGGGTGCTCTTCATCCTGAGCTTGGCCGGCCTCAGCACGCAGAAGACCGCGCGCCGCGGCAACGCCTTCGGCATCGCGGGCATGTTGCTGGCGCTCGGCGTGACCGCGGTCGGTCACGTGCACAGCTACGGCGCGCTCGCGGTTGCAGTCGCCGTGGGCAGCCTGATCGGCGCGCTCTTGGCCGTGCGCGTCGAGATGACGTCCATGCCGGAGCTGGTGGCGGTGCTGCACAGCTTCGTGGGTTTGGCGGCCGTTTTGGTCGGGATCGCCAGCTATCTGGGCACGACCACCGACACCGCGCACGCCGAAGGCGTGATTCACGCGGTAGAAGTGTGCGTCGGCGTGTTCGTGGGCGCGCTGACCTTTACCGGATCGGTGGTCGCGTTCGGCAAGCTGAAGGGCCTCGTGCGCAGTAAGCCGCTCTTGCTGCCCGGAAGACACGCGTTCAACCTGCTGCTCTTGCTGGTGTCCGTGGGTTTGGGCACGCACTTCCTGGGCTCGACCGGACACGAAGGCCTCAGCTCGCTCTTGATGATGACGGCGGTAGCCGGGCTGCTCGGCGTGCACCTCGTGCTGGCCATTGGCGGCGCGGACATGCCCGTGGTGGTCTCGATGCTCAACAGCTACTCGGGTTGGGCGGCGGCGGCGGCGGGCTTCATGCTCGAAAATGATCTGCTGATCATCACCGGCGCCTTGGTCGGCTCGAGCGGCGCGATCCTCAGCTACATCATGTGCCGGGCCATGAATCGCTCGTTTTGGAGCGTTATTTTCGGTGGTTTCGGCGCAGACGAAGGCGCGGCCCCGGCCAAGCGAGAGGGCGGCGAGCCCCAGGGTGAGGTCACTTCGATCAGCGCGAGCGAGACCGCCGCCCTGCTGCGCGAGGCTAAGCAGGTCGTGATCGTGCCCGGCTACGGCATGGCCGTCGCGCACGCTCAACACCCGGTCTACGAGATCGCCGCGCTCTTGAAGAAGCGAGGCATCCAGGTGCGCTTCGCGATCCACCCGGTCGCCGGTCGCTTACCGGGCCACATGAACGTGCTCTTGGCGGAAGCCAAAGTCCCGTACGACATCGTGCTGGAGATGGAAGAGATCAACGAAGACTTCCCGGAGACCGACGTGGTGCTGGTGATCGGCGCGAACGACATCGTAAACCCCGGCGCCCTGAGCGACACATCGAGCCCGATCTACGGCATGCCCGTGCTCGAAGTCTGGAAGTCCAAAGCCACGATCGTGATGAAACGCAGCATGGCCAGCGGCTACGCCGGCGTCGAAAATCCGCTATTTTTCCTAGAGAACACCAAGATGCTGTTCGGCGACGCGAAGAAGAACGTGGACGCAATTTTGACGGAGCTGCGCTCTACCCTGTCTTCGGCTGCGGCCGAGTGAACGTGCGTCGCGCGGGCAGGACTCAAGAACCCTTCAGGCTCCTTTACGGGGTCGAGAGCTGGATATTGCGGATATTGTGTCGCCCGCTGGGCTGAGCCGTGAACACAAGGCGCTTCGAGCTGCGATGCTGGATCGCGATCGCCCCCCTCCCGACACGACTCACTCGAACTCGAGCCGCCAGCGCACGTCCGCGCCCAGGTTACCCAGGGTGGAGCTCGAGATGTCGTTCACGTTGTCGTACGAGCCTTCGACGCTGACGCGGGGGCTCAATTGCCACTCGATGTTCGAGCGCACTTCGCGGGAGTCGGCGACGCCGCTGGTGACGTTGGCGCGGATCCGCTTCGACAGCCGTTTGCCGATCGTCACCGTGGGTTCGGTGCGGCCGGTGCGTGAGGAATAGGCGCTGCCGAAGCGGAATTCGTCGATCAGCGGGACCGCTTCGGTGACGGCGCGGTCCGCGCCGCTGATGGAGCCGAGCGCCTCCAGCGCCACGCTGCCGCCGACGCTGGCTGATTGCGCCTGATCGAGCTCGGCGCGCGTCAAACCCACGGTCAAGAGCAGGAAGATATCGTCCTGCGCCAGCGCGGGATCGCTCGTCAAATCTACCTTGAGCTTGTCGGCGTTGCCGTGTGCGTGCATTTGAATGCGCCAGCGGCCGCCTTGAGACGTGGGCGCGGTCGATCCGCCGCCGGAGCTGCTGCTCGTGGTCGGGGCAGAGGCGGTGTTGTTGGTGTGATAGCGCCGGTACTCGGTGACTGCGGTCACGTCGACCTCGGGGGCGATGCGCGTCAGATCGTCGAAGCGCACGCGGCCTTGCGTCACTTCGAACTCGCTGCGTCGAAGGAAGATCTTGCCGCGCGGGTGCAAGGTCACCGCGCCGCGCAAGCCGAAGCGCCCATTGGTGCCCGCGAGCAGCAAGCCTTCGTCGGCTACGTCCAGCTCCGCATCGATCAGGTTGTTCAAGAGCTTCATCGCCTTTTGCGAGCGCAGGCGCACCTCGAACTGAACCATGTCGTCCGCGGGATCGTAGGTGGTCACTTCGGTCCGCTTGCCGCGCTGCCCGAGCGAGGAAATGTCGGCCGTCATCACCACGGGCCTCGTGTATTCGAACGAGCGCAAGGTCACGTCGCCCGTAATGCGAGGCAGCTCGCGATCGGCGCCTTCGGCAGTGGGCTTGAACGCCAGATTCAGGTCGGCGTCGGCCACGGCGCGGATGCCGTCGTTCATCGGCAGCGCCAGCTCACGCGCCGTGATCGCGAAGCGCGCAGCGCCCAGATCCGTACCCAAGAGCGGCGCGGAGCCGCTCATTTGCAGCGTACCCGAGCCGACCTTGGCCGAAGCTTTCTCGATCTTCAGCTCGTTGCCGGAGATGCGTATCGCGATCCCGATGTCCGTGACGGGCAAGGGCAGGCCTCGAATCGAGAGCTCTCCCCGCTCCAGATCGAAGCCGCCGGCAAAGCGCGGCGCAAACAGCGGGCCTTTGACTTCGAGCTGGCCGGAGAGGGTGCCTTCGGCGCGTTCCGCGCGCGGGATCACGCCGAGCAAGCTGGCTAGCTGCATCGGGCGCAGCGTGAGCTTGGCGTTGATCTGTGGAAACGTTGCCACGTTGTAGATCGAGCCCTGCGCGTCGAAGGTGACGCGTTGGCCGCGCGGTGTGGTGGCCGTGAAGCCGATGCCGGGCAGCGCGAAGCGGCCATTTTCGAACACGATCGGCTGCGATCCGGAGGCAAGCTCGATGTGATAACCCTTGCGGTTGACGCTCCAATCCGACAACGTGAGCTCGACGCGCGAGTCGAGCGGGGTCTTCGTACGAACTTCGTGCAAGGAAAGCTTGCCACTCAGCTTGCCGTCGACGCGCGTCTCCGAGTCGCCGAGCGTGGCCGAGAGCTCGGCCAGCGCGCTCAGATCCAGCGCTGCAAAATCGATATCGCCGCGCACGATCTTGGCGCGTTGACGAGTGATGGTCAGATCCGGGAACGCGATTTGACCGCCAAACAGCTCGGCGCTGACGTGAATGATGCCGCTATTTTGGTCGGCTTCGTAGTCGGCGCGCTCGAACGGGGCGCCGATCGGCTTGCCACAGCGAGTCGTGCCCAGCACCTTTTGTGGGTGAACCACCGGCACCAGCCGCAGCTCGAACTTGGAGGCCGGCAGCGTGGCGCGCCCCACCCGCAGCGGCGAGATTCGCCCGCTGGCGTCGAGCGTGAGCGCGTCGAGCGTACCGCCCACTTCGGCCGTCGCGCTCAGCTGGCCGTCCGCGCCGCGGAGCAAGCTCGGTAAGGCATTCAGGTGCGACAGCGGCAGGGAACTACCGATGAAGTGCCCGTACACCTGGGCTCCCTGACGGAGCCCGAACGAGCCGACGATGGTGCCCGTGCCTTTGCGCAAGGTCAGGCTAGGCACGCTGAGATCGACGCCCTGATAGGTCGCGTCGCGATCGCTCCAACGGAAGTCGAACTCGGCGCTGCCCGAATCGTAGCGCTCGTCGAAGAGGTCGAGCGCGCCGAAGCGCGCGTTGCCGGCGACCCGCAAATTGCCGCCGCCGCAGCGGTCTTCGGGCCCGCCGAAGGCGTAGTGCACGGTGGCATCGAGCGCGGTTTGCCCGGCAATGTCGTCGAAGCGCGGATCGGTCTCGAAGTGCCACATGTGAAAGAAGTCGCGCACGTCAAAGTTCGTGCTCTTCACGTGCGCGTCGGTGACGATCGGCGCCGGGCCGTCGAAGTTCAAGCGGCCGCTGGGCATCGAGTAGTCGCTCTTGCCCTTCTTGGCCTGCACGTCGAACAGCTCGAGCACGAGCGGCACGAAGCGTATCCTGGCGCTGGTGATGTCGCCGAAGGGGAAGCCGCCGAAGACGAAGTTCTGCACCTTCATGTTGCCGGTGAGCACCACGTCGGGCGGGATGCCGGTCATGTCGACGTCGACCTCCGCCTTGCCGGAGATCGGGATGCCGACGATCGGGCTGATGTCCGAAAGATCGATGCGCGCCCCCTTCGGGATCGACATTTTGACGGCCGCCTCTTTGAAGGCGATCGACACCAGCTTGACGAAGATGGAACTGTCCCCGAAATCCGTGCGCGTATCGTAGATATCGAAGGAGTTCGGGCGCACGCCGATGTGGCCGCGGATGAGCGCTGATTTGAGGCCGATCATCCGCTTGCGATTGGGGTTGCGAAACGAGACGTCCGTCACCTCGAAGCTGCGCGTATCGGCGTACACCTCGGCGTCGATCTTCAACGGCATGATCGTGCCGCTGATCTTGCTCACCCGCAGATCGTTGAAGTCCCACTTGATCAGGGTGTCGTCGGTGACGCCCAGATCGCGCATCAACCCCTCGAAGGTCATGCTCTTGCTGTCGACGCGCTCCGCGCTCAAGACCACCCCCGGCGAGAAGGGCTCGATGCGCGCGTTCTTGAGCACCACGTCACCATCGGCGAACGTCATCTGGTAGCGGGGGATGTTGATCGCGTCGCCGGCGACGGCCAAGTCGACATCCAACGTCTTGGCCAGCTTGAAGTGTTCGAACTCGACACCGCTACCCGTCAACTTGCCGTGCACCTCGGGCAGCTGGTGACGCCCATCGTAGCGAACGTCACCGGTGAACGTAGCCACGCCCTTGAGCGGACCCGCGCGCACGAAGCGGTTGACCACCGGCAGCGGCGCGCGCAGCACGACGCGCCCGTCGATCAAGGGCATTTCGCCCTTGCGCAAGCCCACGCGCAGCTGGGAAAGCTGGACCAGGACGCGGCCCGGATCGTCCTCGCGCAGGTTTTCGCAGCTCGGCATCGAGCCCGGCTTCGGGTCGAGATCCGCGCTGCCGAGCGCGGAGAAGCGCCGCACCAAGAGCGCGCCCGGCTCGTAACGCAAGCGCAGCTCGAGACGACACAGCGTGTCTTCGTCGGTGGCCAGCGTGCCCGGCGGCGGGGGCGGCACACCGCGCACCACACGCTCGCGCCAAACGCGCGTGCCGCTCGAGCGCAGCGCGACCTCGAACGTCGGCCCTGGCTCGGCGAACACGTCCAGATCGAGCGCGCCCGTGTCGACGTGCACGCCGTCGATGTCGAGCATGAAATGCGCATCCCCGACCGAGAGCGACGAGAACGGCGCTTGCTTGGACGGCGCGCGCGCCTTCTTCGAAGGTTCCGGTAAGCGGTAGCTCAGATTTTGAAGCTGGCCGTCCTTGATCACCAAGCGCGCCTTGGGCTGGTCGACCTCGACATCGCCAGCGTCGAGACGACCGGAGAGCAGCGAGAAAATGCGCGGCGTGACCGCCACCCGCGTCACCTGGAACGCGGGGGTGCCGCCGTCCGATGCGGGCACCACGAGTTGACTCACGGTCACCCGCAGCGGCAGCAATTTCAGCTCGACGCGAAAGCTGGCGGTCACGCCCAGCTGCTCCTTGAGCAGGCGTGTGGTTTCCCGCACCGCCCAATTCTCGACGGGGGCGGACGACAGGAAGAAACCGAGCAGCAGCGGCAGGCCCCCGATCAGCGCGAACAGGGCGCACAGGACACGCGCAAATATCCGCCCGAAATCGCGATTTCGGGTGGGTAGCGCGAGCACGAGCCGACCCTGAGCCATGGCTCGTGAAGCCTATCGCGAGCCCGGCAATTGGGCTCGTTTTGCGCGGTCGCGCGAATATTTCCTGACAAAGCACGGAAAATTAAGCCCTACCTGGCGCGTGCTAAAGTCACGATTGTTCTTGCGCTCGCGAGCTTCCCGAATACAAAGAGGCTCCTTTTCTGGCCGAGGATCCGATGTCGCACGAGTCCGTTGCCCCCGTCGCTGACCCCGCGCGCGCCATCCACGCGCTGGAGCGCGCCGTTGTGTGCGCGGAACGGGGCGAAGCCGACCGGCCCGTGGTCCTGCTCAACCCGGGCGATCTTGCCGCCCTGGGCCCGAGCGACATCCGGCCCCACCTCGACCGAGTGATGATGGGCGAGTTCGCCGGCGACGGCCTGGATTCCCTGCTCGTGACCGGCGCGCTCGACTCGCTCTTGCCGGAGATCAAAGCCTTGGTTGGCTTTGGTGACGGTGAGTGGCGCCACAAAGACGTCTGGAAGCACACCAAGCAAGTCGTGACCCAAAGCGTGGCGCGCATCGAAGTGCGCTACTCGGCATTGTTTCACGACATCGGCAAGGTGCGCACGCGTTCGATCTCGCCGAGCGGCGAGGTGCACTTCTTCGGCCACGCCGAGGTCGGCGCGCGCATGTTCGACAAGCTCGAGCGCCGCGAGCGGCTGTTCTCCGCAGACACCGCCCTGCGCGATGAAGTGCGCTTCCTGGTTTTGCACCATTTGCGCGCCAGCCAGTACGACGGCAAATGGACGGACAGCGCAGTCCGCCGCTTCGCCAAAGAAATCGGCCCATACCTCGAGGATTTGCTGTGTTTGTCGCGCGCCGACATCACCACCAAGCGGCCCGAGAAGAAGCGACGTGGCATCGCTCAAATCGACGAACTGGGCGAGCGCATCACGACGCTCGCCGCCGAAGACGCCGTACAGCCGCTCTTACCCACCGGCGTCGGCAACGAGATCATGGTCGCCTTCAAGCTGCCGCCCTCGCGCTTGATCGGCGAGATCAAGCGCGCGCTCGAAGCCGCCGTCGACGCCGGCGAGATCGAAGGCCGCTTGGAATCGTCGGCCTATGTGGAGTTCGTCGGCCAGAACAAACAACGCTTCGGTCTGCCGTAGCGCGGGGCTTCGGGAAGGGGGCGCTCGCGATCCAGCAGCGCAGCTCGGAGCGCGCAGCTGTTCATTGCGCGAGCGGCTCTCAGAAAAGCTCAGCCGCCTTCGTACTCGCAGCGCGCATCGCAGGTCTCGTGCACGATCACGCGGGTGAGTTCGGGCAGGGTCGGCTTGATGCGCTGCCACAGCCAATGCGCGAGGATTTCGCTGGTTGGGTTTTCTAGGCCCGGCACATCGTTCAAGTAGTTGTGGTCGAGCGTGTCGTGCAGCGGCTGCCAGAGCTCATCGAGGCGGCTGTAGTCGATCAAGAAGCCGGTCTCCGGATTCACCGAGCCCTCCACCGCTAGCTCGACCTTGAAGCTGTGCCCGTGCAGGCGCGCGCATTTGTGCCCTTCCGGCACGCGCGGCAAACGGTGAGCGGCCTCGAAACGCAGTTCTTTGATCAGTCGGACTTTCACGGGCCCGACTTTAGCACGCAAAACAAACTTGGTGAGCGCTCCTGATCGAGGAGCTACTGCGTCGGCGCGATCTCGCCGCACAGGCTGGCAAAGGGGCCCTCTGCCTTGCGATCGCGGAACTCGACGCCGCATTGCAACGGATCGTCGAAGCTGTGCGCCAAATCAATGGTCAGCGCGGCGTTCCATTCCCGCCCGCCGTCGATGCGCGCGCGGATCACGCCGCTCGGATCGATGAACCAGGTTTCCGGGTAGAGCTTGGTGCCGAACTTGTCGCGTACGACTTTCAACTCCGGGTCGACCATGACCACGAACGGTGGCTCTGCGCCGCCCAGCACACTCCTCATGGTGTCCCGCGCGTCTTCCACGCTTTCGTCCGTGGAAACGGTGAGCAGCACGATGTCCGGGTGCAAAGCCAGCGCCTTGGTCAAGGAGGCGAGCGACGGCATCTCCTGCAAACACGGCGGGCAGGTCTTGGACCAAAAATTCAGAATCACGGTCTTGCCGCGATAGCTCGACAGCCGCGCCGTCCCGCCGCCGATCTTGGGCAGCTCGAAATCCGGCGCTTGGCGATTACGCGCCGCGTAGTCGGGGCGCATGGCGCACAGCGGCGTGCAGGCGCGCCGCGTTTCGCCGTCACGGGCGGTCGATACGAACGAATACACGCCCAGGGCGGCCAGACCGATGCAGGTAAATTGAGCTATTTTCGCGAACAACACGGCTGACCGAGCCTAGCACCACCCACGCCGCGCGGGCACGCACAGGGGTTGCTCCAGCCCAAAATTCAGGCAAAGACTCGGCCGCGTCGCGCGCTCGCTGCCTTTCGCTTCGGCCGCTGCCTCCGTCGCCTCAACCCCCGGACCCATGGATCGCCTAGAAAAACGGCTGCTCGCCGAAGTTGCCCGCGCCAGCCACGACTTTCGGCTGATCGAACCGGGCGATCGCGTGATGGTCGCGGTCAGCGGCGGTAAAGACTCCCATGCGCTGCTCTACTTGCTGCGCCAGATCCAACGCCGCGCGCCCTTCGAATTCTCGCTGTTCGCAGTGAACGTCGATCAAGGCCACCCGGGGTTCCCGGATCGGACCTTGCCGGATTACTTCGAGCGCGAAGGTTACGAGTACAAGATCATCAAAGAAGACACCTACTCGGTCGTCAAAGAGAAGATCCCCGAAGGCAAGACCTTCTGCTCGCTCTGCTCACGCCTCCGCCGCGGCATTCTTTACACCCAAGCGGTGGAGCTCGGCGCGACCAAGATCGCGCTCGGACACCACCGCGACGACGTGATCGAGACCCTGATGTTGAACTTGCTCTACTCGGGGCAACTCAAAGCCATGCCCGCGCGCCTGCGCTCGGACGACGGCCGCAACGTCGTGATTCGCCCGATGGTCTACCTGAGCGAAGAAGAGCTCACCGAGTTCGCCGCACAGAAGCAGTTTCCGATCATCCCCTGTGATTTGTGTGGCTCGCAGGAGAACTTGCAGCGAAAACAGATCAAGAACCTGCTGAACGACCTGAACGGCAAGAATCCCAAGGTACGCGCCAACGTCTTCGCCGCCCTCGGCAACGTGCGCCCCTCACACTTGTTCGACGTCGCCCTGCGCTCCTCCCTCGGCATCGTCGAGGCCGAAGAAACGCCGGAAATTGGCGCGCCAGCGGCTTCTTCCACGCGCGAGCAAGCACCGGTAGTGCCGTTGTCCGCCCTGTTTCGTACGCGCTAGCGGGACTCTGCCTGCTGAGAGCGCAGCGCCCGAGCAGGCTGACCGCTAGGCTCGACTAGACTGCGCGCCATGGGTCCACTTCGATACGAGCTCTGCGATGTTTTCACCGATCGGGCGCTAACGGGCAACGCGTTGGCGGTGTTTACGGACGCGAACGGCCTCGACGACCTCACCATGCAAGCGCTTGCTCGTGAAATGAATTTGTCCGAGAGCGCGTTCGTGTTGCGCCCGACTGCCGACAATGCCGATGCGCGGGTGCGAATCTTTACGCCGACCATGGAGCTGCCCTTCGCAGGACACCCAACACTCGGGACTGCGTTGGTCCTGGCCAAGGGCAAACCTGGAGAGGTGACGATACGGCTGGAGACTGGCCGTGGCACGGTCCTGGTTCGTGTCGCATCGACGGAGATGCCAGCGCGTTTCGGCTGGATGACTCAGCCCATCCCAGTTCGCGAGTCTTTTGCAGCGACCAGCGAGCTATTTTCGTCGCTGGGCTTGGCCAAGTCGACGCTACCCGTAGAGCTTTACGACAACGGCCCGCGCTACGTCTTGCTCGAAGTCGAGACACCGGCGGAGGTGGCAGCGCTAAGCCCGGATCTCTCGCGGCTCGCCTCGTTCGGCAGCCTCGCGTTCGTCGTGTTCGCGCGTCAGTCTGCGAGCTGGAAAGTGCGCGTCTTCGCTCCAGGCGAGGGGATCCCCGAGGATCCGGCGACCGGCGCAGCCGCCGGCCCACTTGCCATTCATCTCGCGCATCACGGACGCATCGGCTTCGGTGACGAAGTGATCATCGAACAAGGCGCCGAGATTGCCCGACCCTCGAAGCTCCACGCGCGCGCCTTCGGCAGCGCGGGACAAATCGAGCGAGTCGAGGTGGGCGGGAACGGCGTCATCGTGGCAAGCGGAGAGTTCGAGCGCTCTTTGCTAGCGTCGAACTGAGGCTGGGAAGAAGAGGGGCAGGCCGGTTCGCTCGCGCCGTAACTCTGGCGGTTTTGCGACAAACAACGTAAATCGAGCTATGGAAACGACGATCATCGGGTTTCATGCGGATGACGCCGGAGACTGGGTCGCGGAGTTGGCGTGTGGACATGGGCAGCACATGCGGCATAAGCCTCCGTGGCAATTGCGCCCATGGGTAACCACCGTGGAGGGGCGCGAAGGCAGAATTGGTGCGAGCGTCGAGTGTCCCCTGTGTGACGCGATACGCTTGCCGCAAGCTGCTCGAGAGTACCAGCGCACGGCGATCTTTACGGAAGATACCCTGCCAGCCAAGCTGCGTGAAGATCATCGTACGAAGGCCGGCACGTGGGGCCGCATCGTGGTTGCCGAAGGGCGGGCGGAGTTTCGCTCGCGTGGGCACGTGTTCGTGCTCGATCCGGGGAACGTCGGCATCGTCGAGCCGGAAGTTCCGCACCAAGTGACGCCGCTGGGCTCCGTACGCTTGCACGTCGAGTTCTGGCGGGTCGGCTGAGATCCGGGTAGGAGCAGATTTTCGGGGAACCACCGGCCGCCGGCGGTGTCACAATCATCCCTAAGGCATGAGCTCGACCTCCACCACGCAACTCACCTCGCTGCTCGGCTCGGTCGGGCTGCATGTGTGCGCGGTGGTGGTGCTGGTGCTCGTAGCGCGCAAGCCGCCGGCCGTGCCGGTGCCCGCATCCCGGGAGCGAGCCGATGCTTGGCTCGGGGCAAGCGCCGTCGAGGTGGATGCCGTGGCCACGCCAGAGGCGACACCCAATATTGCGAACGCCGCGAGCTCGCCGGAGTCGAACCCTGAGCCAGCGGCTGCAGCAGCGACTGAGCCAGCGGCTGCAGCCGGGACTGACCCTGCGACGCCCGAAGCCCCCGAAGCCAAGCCGCAGCGCCCGCCAATCGAGCATCAGGCCGAGGCGCAGCCCGCAGCAAAGCCACGGCCTCCGCGCCCGCGGCCACGCCCCCGCCAAGCCGCGAGCGTCGGCGCGGGGATCGCGGCCGCAAAGACAGCGCCGACGGATGGCAGTCACGACGCGAACACCCCGGCAGCGACGGGCGCGTTTGGTTCGGAGGGGTTACCGCCAGGCGTGCGGAGTTTGCCGGGTGCGTTTGCGCGCGCGATCCCGCCGGCGACCGGTGCGGATCCAATTTGGCAGAGTTTGCCCGCGGGCACGCAAAAGCCTTTCATTTTGGCGATTGAGGTCGATGCCGAGGGCCACATCGGCAACGCGAAGATCCTAGGGGCGCACGACGGCAGTGAGATCCCGCCGCAATTCGAGCATTTGCGGCAGCGAGTGATCGCGTTGCTCGGCGGGGGTTTGTTTGCGCTGCAAAGCAACGGCAACGCGGGGCGCGACCTGTTTCGGATCACGATCACGCTCTCCGATCGGGCAGTGATGGAGGACAGTGAGCCGGCTCAGCTCGTCGAGCGCGGGTTCGAACCGCCGCGCGGCAACGCGCCCGGTCGGGCTTACTTCACTCTAGCGTCCGGGCGGCACTTCGAAGCCAAAGTCGAAGTGTTGGGCTCACCGCAGCGGCCCAAGCGGCCCTGACGCGGCGAGCGTCTACTTGAGTGCGGAATCAATCGCGATCAGCGGCAGCTTTTTGTGCTTCAGGCGTTCGGGCGCGATCGGCGTCTCGAGGCCTTCGTAGCCGCTGCCGTCGGGGCGGTGCCCGAGCACGGCAAAAGCGCGGCGATAATCGGAGAATTTGCCGCCTTGGCGGACGGCGTCGATCAGCGCCAGGCCTTCGGCTTCGCCGCCTTGGGCGAGCACGTATTCGATCCAAGCCCACTTGGCGCTGACCGCGCGCACGTCGGCGCGGCCGCGCAGGCCCTTGCGCAGGCGATCGAGCTTGGCGTCGACGCGGGCGACGCCGGCGTAGGGCATGCGGTCGAGCGGTGTGTTCCTCTTGGCGCAGAAGGGCGCGACGCCCAGCGCGATCGGGCAGATCTTGGATAACTCGCCCACGAATTTGACGCACTCGTCGATGTCTTCGTCGGTTTCACCGGGCAGGCCGATCATCAGGTACAGCTTCAAACGATCGAAGCCGTAGCGGCGCGTGCGTTCGGCAGCGGCGAGGTAATGCGGTTCGCGTCCGCGGCGATCGATCAGGCCGCGCATGCGTTCGCTCGGACCGTCGAGCGCGGTGGTCAGAGTTTTGTGACCCGCCTTGCGTAGGGCCGCGACGAACTCTTCTTTGAGTCGATCCGGGCGCAGGCTGGACAGGCCGACTTGCATGCCGCGTTCGGCGAGTTCGCTGACGATTTCGATGATCTTCGGATGATCGCTGACGGCCGCGCCGACCAGGCCGACTTTCTTCACATCGGCCGGGATTTTCTCGAAAATCACCTCTTTGGGCACGATGCGCATGCCGCCGTTGGTCGAGCGGCGCATCACACAGTACGTGCAACCGCGCGAGCAACCGCGTTCGCTCTCGATCAAGAACATGTTCGAAAGTTCGGTGTGCGGCGTGCGGATCGCGCTGTACGCGGGCAACAGCGCGTCACTACAGGCGCCGATCTTGGCGAGCGTGCTGCCGTGGTGCGCCGGCACGAAGATGTTCGGGTGATCGGCCAGGACCTTGAGCGCGGCAGCGCGGTTCGGCGCGCGATAAATGGCGTCGATCGCGAACTCGACGATGCTCTCGGCCTCACCCATCACGATCGCGTCCACGATCGGCGCGAGCGGCAACGGGTTGGAGAAGGTGAGCGGACCTCCGGCCAGGATGAACGGCGACTGCTCGTCCCGCTCGCTGCGCAGGACCGGGATCTTGGAGGCATCCAGCATGCGCACCAAGCCCGCGATCTCCAGCTCGTACGCGACGCTCACGGCCAGGATCGGAAATTCGCCGAGCTCCCGCAGGCTCTCGTAGCTGAGCGGGCGTTCGATTTCCGCGCCGGCGCGATCCCCCTCATCCGGCAAGAACACGCGCTCGCACATGGCTTCGGGCATGGCTTGAATCGCGCGGTAGATGCGCTGATAGCCGAGCGAGCTCATGCCCACGTGATAGGGCGACGGATAAACCAGGGCTACGCGGGCCGGGGCATCCTTGTCGATGCGACCGATCTCATCAGACAGCCGCGTCTGAATGAGGCGTCTTGTCGCACTGGAAAGCATGGGCGGCCGAGTATAGCTGGATTACCGCTCCCGGCGAGACGAGGGGGCAAGCTTTGCCTAACTTCAACCCAACCCCCACCCCAAAACCCAATGCTATTGTACTCGGGTGAAGCTCGTTCCTTTGCTGGGGCCTACCGCCCCAGACAGCACGCTGATTTATGACTGGAATGGCGCTGGCGAGGCCACGCCCGCCGCGCTGACGGTCAGTTTGCTCGACGAGACGCTGCGCGACGGGCTGCAGAGCCCCTCGGTCAAGAATCCGTCTCTGGCTGAGAAGCTCGCCGGTCTCGAGCTGATGAACGAGCTCGGCATCGAGTACGTGAACGTCGGGTTGCCGAGCGCTTCGCCGCGCGCGCTCTCGGAAGCTGCCGCGTTGTGTCGCGCGATCGCGGAGCAGCGCTACGCCATCCGCCCGGTGTGCGCTGGGCGAACGATGGCCTCCGACGTGGCGGCGATCGCCGAGGTGTCGCAGCGCGCGGGGATGGCGATCGAAGCATCGCTGTTCGTCGGTTCGAGTCCGATCCGCGCGGTGGCGGAAGATTGGGATTTGGAATTTTTACTCTCGCGTTCGAAGAGCGCGATCGACGCAGCGCGCCACGCGGATCTGCCGGTCACGTTCGTGACCGAAGACAGCACGCGCGCCAGACCCGAGACGCTACGCGCGTTGTTCTCGCTAGCCGTCGAGCGCGGCGCGGCGCGCATTTGTTTGTGTGACACGGTGGGCTTCGCTACGCCCGAAGGCGTCGCCGCGGTGACGCGCTTTTCTCGGGAAATCGTGGGGCCGCGCGTGGGAATCGATTGGCACGGGCACAACGATCGCGGGCTCGCGGTGGCCAACGCGCTGAGCGCCATGCGCGCGGGAGCGGATCGCCTGCACGCGACCGCGCTGGGCGTCGGCGAGCGCGTCGGGAATCCGGCGATGGAGCTTTTGCTCTTGAATTTGCAGCTGTCGAACGCGCCGCGCTCGCTCGAGCGCGTCTCTGCCTACTGCGAGCACTTCGCGCGCGTGCTCGGCATCGGGGTAAGCGACAATCAACCACTGGTCGGCAAGAACGCGTTTCGCACCGCGACCGGCGTCCACGCTTCGGCGATCGCCAAGGCCGAGGCCAAGAGCCAATGGCTGGGTGACCATGTGTACAGTTTGCTGTCGGCGGCGAGCATTGGTCAGCGTGCGTCAATTTGCATTGGGCCGATGTCCGGCGCGTCCAATGTGCAACACTGGCTCCGAAGTCACGGCATCAGCGGCAGTGAGCCGCTCGAGCGTGCCATTTTGGAACGTGCCAAATCTGCCGATCACGTGCTGACCGATGAGGAACTTTTGTCGGTAGTCAGCCGCGTGCGCCGGGAAATGTAAGCCGCACGGGGCAGACAACCACTTTCCCTCCCAGATTTTGCCTAAATCGCGGCGCTCATCTTAGAAATTACGAGCAATCGCCGTTCTAGTCCATCGTGAGTGAATCGTTGGATCCCCAGCGGGCGGCACGCAAACAGGTGCTGAATGTCCCGACCAGTTTGATGAGCGCGGCTTCGGCACACACCGTCAAGCCGATCACCGATAAGTCCGAACTGTCGTCGCGCAGGCTGCCCACGCGCACGCTCAAGTTCATTGCGCTGGGCGCGGTCTCCGCCGTGCTCGGGCTTGCGGGAGCCGCCAGCTTGTCTCACTTTCGCTCACGGCCGGCGCCGGTGATGCAGATCGTCAGCGGCAACCCCGCGCTGAAGAAGGGCTCGGACGGTGACAGCGTGCGTTGGCACGCGAGCCGGAGCAAAATCTACTTCGACGCCTCGCTCGACACTGCGGGCAGGCACGCGCGCGAAGCGGTGCAGCTCGGCTTCGGGACCTGGCTTGGCACCCGCGCCAAATTGCCGACTCTGGACTTCGACTCGACCACGAACGCGAAATTCGGGCAGACCCCGAACGGCAAGAGCGAGGTGATGTTTGGCCGAATCACGCTCGTCGGCCACGAGAACGATCTGGCGCTGACCGTGACCTTCTCCGACCCGAAAACGGGCGAAGTGGTCGAGTCAGACATGATCTTCAACAGCAAGCACGCGTTCGGCATCCTGCCGTACTCGCCCGTGGCAACCACCACCCCATTCACCAACTCGCAGAATAGCTCTGGCTGCGATCACAAGTACGATCTGCAAAGCATTGCCACCCACGAAGCCGGGCACTTCTTCGGCCTAGGCGAGGACTTCGAGGCCAAGCCGGCCGCGATGTACTACACGACCGGCCGCTGCGAGACGAACAAACGTGTGCTGCAGAACTCCGACGAGACCACGATGAGCGCCCTGTACATGGCCAGCAACGTGTCCGGAGACGACGACCCCAGCGACGACAGCGCCAAAGGCTGCGGCGGCGCGCGCATCGGCCAAGGCCAAACGACCGGGTCAATTCCAATGCTGTCCTTGGCCGGACTACTCGGGTTCGTGCTTTGGCGCCGCCGGCGCAGTTGAGCGCGTCGTTTTTGGGGCGATTTTTCGCTTCCTGACCTTTACGCGGCGGGCGCGGGCGGACAAGCTGGCCGCGCCGTGAACGAACCGCCCTCGAGTGAAAAGCCGCCTGCAAAGCCGGGCGCTGCGCAGGAAAAGAAACAACGCCGAGCGCTCAGCCACGTGGGGGGCGAGGTGCGTGTGGTGGGCGGCTCGGAGCAGGATCGCGAGCGGCTCACGTATGCGCTATCCGTCGATCCGGACGAGAACGCCACGATGGCGCACGTGCACGGGTTTCATCCTTACCCGGCGCGCTTACACCCGGAGACCGCGAACCGGCTCGTGGACAGCTTCTCACCGCCGGAAGGGCGCGTGCTCGATCCGTTCTGTGGCAGCGGCACGGTGCTGGTCGAGGCTCGACAGCTCGGGCGGCAGGCTTTCGGCATCGACGCGAACCCGCTGGCGGTTGCGCTGTCTTCGCTCAAATGCGGCGGCTCGACGCCTGAATTTGCGGAAGCGCTGACCCACGCGGCGGCCGCCGTGGTGGCTCACGCCGATGCGCGAAGGGTGCAGAAGCTCGGACCGACGCGCAAGTACGGCACCGCCGATCGCGAAGTGTACGACGCGCACGTCTTGCTCGAACTGGATGGCCTGCGCGACGGCATCTTCAACATCAAGACCACCGAGGTCCGGCGCGCGCTCTTGCTCGTGCTGTCCGCCGCGCTGACCAAGGTGAGTAAGAAGGTGGGTGAAACCGCGCCGCGCACCGCGCCGAAGCGGCTCGCGGGTGGCTTTACGATCCGCTTCTTCGACACCAAAGCCAAAGACTTGGCCAAGCGTTTGCTCGAGTACAGCGCGCTCGTGCCGCCCTCGGCACCGGAGGCGAAGTGCGCCGTGGGCGATGCCCGCGATCTGTCGCAGATCATGCCCGAGTCGCTGGACTTGATCGTCAGTTCGCCGCCTTATCCAGGCGTTTACGACTATTTCGACCACCACGAGCTGCGCCTGCGCTGGCTCGGTCTGGACGAGACCGAGTTCGAAGCCAACGAGATCGGCGCGCGCCGGCGGCTGTCGGGCATCGGCTTTCAGGCGGCCGTGCAAGCCTGGGAGCATGAATTCGGCGCTTGCTTGGATGCCTTCCGCGAGGCGCTCGCGCCCCAGGGCAGCATCGCGCTCGTGATCGCAGACTCGGTGCTGGGCGGCCGCGCGCTGTACGCGGACGAAGCCGTGCGTGATTTGGCGATCGCCCACGGTTTGGTCTTGGCCTGCTTGGGCTCTCAAGAGCGCCCGTACTTCCATGAACCCACGCGCGCGGCTTTTCGTCAGAGCCCTCGCCGCGAGCACGTGCTCGTCTTGCGTCACCCCAGCCGTAAATCTTTTCGGAACCGATGAAGCATCAAAATCGCCTGGCCTCGGAGACGAGCCCTTATCTGCTGCAACACGCCCACAATCCGGTCGCCTGGTACCCCTGGGGGCCGGAAGCGCTGGCCCGCGCGGCAGCTGAAAACAAGCCGATTCTGCTGAGCATCGGCTACGCCGCCTGCCACTGGTGCCACGTCATGGAGCGCGAATCGTTCGAGAACGAAGCGATCGCCGCACAGATGAACGAGAGCTTCGTGTGCATCAAAGTGGATCGCGAAGAGCGTCCGGACTTGGACGAGATTTACATGGCGGCTACGGTCGCGCTTTCGGGCAGCGGTGGCTGGCCGATGACCGTGTTCCTGACGCCGGAGCAGCAGCCGTTCTTTGCCGGCACGTACTTTCCGCCGGTCGACAAGTACGGGCGCCCCGGCTTTCCGACGCTACTGCAGAACATCAAAGATCTCTGGCACAGTGATCGCAAGACCTTGCTCGAGCAAGCCGCCGAGCTTTCCGAACACGTTGCCGAGCAAGCCCGCGCGTCTGCGCCGCTCGCGATTGGTCGCGAGGCAATGCAGAGCGCCGCGCGCCAGCTACACGGCAGCTACGATGGGCGCTACGGCGGCTTCGGCAAAGCGCCCAAATTTCCGCCTTGCGCGGCGCTTTCGCTGCTGCTTCGTCATCACCGGAACGTGCCGGACGCGTCCCTTTTGGACATGATCACCGGCACGCTCGATGGCATGAAGAACGGCGGCATGTACGATCACGTCGGCGGTGGCTTCGCGCGCTACTCGACGGACGAGCGCTGGCTCGTGCCGCACTTCGAGAAGATGTTGTACGACAACGCGCAGCTGGCGAGCGTGTACCTGGACGCCTACCAGGTGACCCGCGATCCGGAGTATGCGCGCGTCGCGCGTGAAACGCTGGACTACGTGATCCGCGAGATGCAGGAGCCGAACGGCGCTTACTTCTCCGCCACCGACGCCGACAGCGAAGGCGTGGAGGGCAAATTCTTCGTCTGGGCGCTGGATGAAGTGCTCGAGATCCTGGGCCCGGAAGCGGGTGAACACTTCGCCGCGTATTACGATGTGACCGCCAAGGGCAATTGGGAAGAGCAGAACGTGCTCAATACGCCGCGACCGCTCGCTCGCGTCGCCGAAGAGCTGGGCATGCCCGAGCCGGTCTTGCGCGCGGAGCTGGAACGCTCACGAAAACAGCTCTATCAGGCGCGAAGGCTGCGCGTGCCGCCGCTGCTCGACGACAAGATCCTCAGCTCTTGGAACGGCCTGATGTTGTCCGCGATGGCCGCCGGCTATCGCGTGCTCGGGCACCGTCACTATCTAGATTCGGCCGAACGCGCGGCGAATTCGCTCTTGTCGCGCATGGCGCGCGCAGATGGCGGCCTATTCCACACCGCGCGCGGCGCGCGCGCGCACGTGCCCGGCTTCTTGGAAGATTACGCCTTCTTGTGTGATGGCTTGATCTCGCTGTACGAGGCCGGCGGCTCGGCGCGCTACCTGCGCGAAGCCGACAGGCTCGCTCAGCGTCTCTGCGCCGACTTCGACGACGAAGCCAGCGGCGCGTTCTTCAATACCGCGAAGGACAGTGAGACGTTGATCCTGCGGCCGCGCGAGGGCTACGACAATGCGCTCCCGAGCGCGAACGCGGTCGCCGCGCGCGCCTTGGCCAAGCTCGCCTGCCACCTCGACCGCGACAACTACCGCGAACGCGCGGCGCGCGCGCTGCGTGCCTACGGCAAGCTCGTGGAGCGCTCGCCGCGCTCGTTCTCGACCTCCCTGGGCGTGGTCGATTTTCTACTGCAATCTCCGCTCGAAATCGTGCTCGTCGGCGCGCCGGGGGAAGCAGGCTACGAGGCCCTGCGCAAGGCCCTGGGCGAGCGCTATTTGCCGAACGCGATCTTCGCGCACGTCGATCCCTCCCGGCCGAGCGCGGAGGCCGAGGGCCTGCCGCTCAGCCAAGGCAAGGCGCTCGCCTCTGGTCAGGCCGCGCTGTACGTGTGTCAGAACTTCACCTGCGCCGCGCCGATCGTCGACGTGGCGGACTTGGATCGAGCTCTGGCCGAAATCGTGCCGGCCAAGTCTGCGAAGAGCATCGCAGAGAGCGCGCTCGAGGGCCGCGCCACTCCGGCCGGCACGCGCAGTCGGACCGAGCGCCTCGGGGCGCAGGCGCGGAACGAGCTCGCGGATACCGGGCTCTCGGTCAGCGGCATCGGCTTCGGCGGCTACCGCGTGGACGATCAGCACCCGGAGCAACGCGCTGCGCTCGAGCTTTCACTGCGCTCGGGCCTCAACCTGATCGACACTGCGAGCAACTACGCCGACGGTCGCAGCGAGCGCCTAGTCGGTGAAGTCTTGTTTCATTTGACCGACAAGTGCGAGCTCGAGCGCGCCGAGGTCGTGGTCGTCAGCAAGCTCGGCTACGTCCAGGGGCAGAACCATCAGCTGGCCGCGGCGCGCAAGTCGCTCGGCAAGCCCTTCCCCGAAATGGTCGAATATAGCGAGGGTTTGTGGCACTGCATCCACCCGGAGTGGCTGTCCGAGCAACTCACGCGCTCGCTCGAACGCCTGGGCTTGGAGACGCTCGATGTCTTGCTTCTACACAACCCCGAGTACTACTTGGCCGACGCGGCCAAGCGCGGGCAAGGGCCGCTCAGCGCGGTGCGGGACGACTTTTATCGTCGGCTCGAGCAAGCATTCCGCTATCTCGAAGGCGAGGTCGAGCGCGGCCGCATCGCCTACTACGGCGTGTCGAGCAACACCGCGACGGGCGCGCCCGACGCGCGCGACACGACGGAGTTCGCGCGCATGTGGGCGGCCGCAGAGGCGGCCGCGCCTGGCAAGCACCACTTCCGCGTGCTCGAGGTGCCGCTGAACCTGCTCGAGAGCGGCGCGCTGTTCGCCCCGAGCGGCGCTCAGAGCTTGCTCGCTCAGACGCAAGCGCGAGGTGTCGCCGTGCTCACGAATCGTCCGCTGAACGCCATTCGCGGCGGCAGCATCTTGCGCCTGGCGGACCCGGTTCGACCGGAAAATGCCCCTAAATTCGAGTTCGTTCGCGGCAATTTGCTGGCCCTCGAGCGTGAGTTCCGAGAGACCATCGCGCCCTCGCTCGAGCTCGGCGGCGGGCTCGAGTCCGATGATCTGTTCGCTTGGGGTGATCGCATCGTCGAGATTGAACCGCGCGTGTCGAGCTTGGTGCAGTGGGAGGAAATCGAGGCGCACGTGATCGCGCCCGAGCTGGGCAAAGTGCTGAAGGGCCTGGACGGCGCCCTGAGCGGCGAGCTCGCCGAGCGCTTCCGCGATTTCCGCGGCCGCTACTTGCGCGATCTGGAAGGGCTGTTTCTCGCCATGCGTAGCCGCGCGGCCGAGCGCAGCGCGGCTCGCTTGCGCGTCCTTTCGAGCGGGCTCGAAGCGCACCTGGAGCCCGGCTTGAGCGCACAGCCACTGTCGCGCCAAGCGTTGGTCACGTTGCGCGCGCTACCGGGCGTGAGCTCGGTGCTGCTCGGCGCACGCAGCCCCAAGTACGTCGAAGACGCGCTGGCCGCGCTGGCATTGCCCAAGCCCAAGGATCCGCTGGGCGCGCTTTCGGCGCTGCGCGAGAACTGACTCGGTTATCCCCAGCTAGTGGGTAAGCTGTTGAAAGCACCAGTCAATTCATTGACGAACCGGCCCATTAGCCGACGCGCTCTGCAACGTCCGCCGAGGGCGGCGCGGCGGCACGAATACCGAACACTTCCCGATCGAGCACGCGGCGCACGACCTGGAACTCGTTACACAGTTCGCTCACCTCCAGATCGAGGCTGAGCAAATCTCCGCGCTTGACGCGCTTCTCGATTTTTTCGGACAGCGCGGCCATGCGCAGCGCTCCGAAGTTGCCGCACGCGCCCTTCACCGAGTGAATCACGCTGAGCAGCTTGCGTTCACCGCGCTCGTCGGCCGCTTCCCGCAGGGACTCCAAGCGCCGCTCCATGTCCTCCACGAAGATCAAAGACAGCTCTTCGACGATGCGCGGTGAGCCGGCTTCTTCGGCCAGCTCTTGGAGGCGCGACAGATCGACGGAGGAGTGCGAAACGGCGACGGAACTCGCCGCGCGCTGCGCGGATTCTACGACCGGAAGCGTGACGCTCTCGGTCGGCTCCGCCATCGACAACCAATGCGAGGCCTTGCGACGCAGCGTGGAGAGCGAGAAGGGCTTGGCGATGAAGTCGTCCATGCCCGCTTGTAAACAAGCCTGACGCACGCCGGGCACGGTGCCCGCGGTGACGGCCAAGATCGGCACGCGCCGGTTCGGACCCTCGAACGCGCGGATTTGGCGGGTCGCTTCCAGGCCGTCGAGGTCGGGCATGTGGCAATCCATGAGCACCAAATCGTACTTGCCTTGATGAAACTTGCGCACGGCCTCGCGCCCGGTCGGCGCCGAGTCGACTTCGCAGTTCAGCGTGCGCAAGACGCGCTCGATCAGCATGCGATTGAACTCGTTGTCCTCCGCGAGCAGCACGCGATGGATTTGATTTTCCGTGCCGAGGCGAAAGCCGATCGGCGTCAGCGCGCGTGTCGGCGGCGTGGACTTGGCCTGCTCGGTCACGTCGCTCAGCAGCTGGTCAATCACGCCCAACAACTGCTGCCCAGAGCGGTGCACGTTCTCTGCGGCCAGGCGTTGCTCGGGCTCGAGCGGCCCTTCGAGCAACAGTTCACTCGCGCCGATCACCACCGTCATCGGCGTGCGCAGATCGTGGCCCAACGCGGACGAGGCGAATCGCAGGGGATTCGTGGGCTCGTCGCGGAAGCGGTGCGCGAGGCGCAAGAGCAAGGTCTGCCACTGCTCGAGGCTGGGCGCCTGGTCCGCCTCGACGCCGGCAGACAAGAGTTCGCGCAGCATCTCCGGCGGCAGAGAGAGCGGGGGCTCGCTGATGGAGCCCGAGCTCATGCGACGTCCCTCGACAGGTCGAGCGTCGCGATCCGGCGGTAGAGCGTGGCGCGCCCGATGCCGAGCAACTTGGCGGCCTTGCCCACGCTGCCCTGAGTGGCGCGCAGCGCGCGTTGAATGGCGCGTCGTTCGAGCTCGCGCAGCGGCAGGATCTCGCTTTCACCGTGGCCGTTCGTGCTCGCGCCGTTGCTCGGCACTACGGACAGACCGAGCGAAGGCAAGCCGAGTTCGCGAATGTCAGGCGGCAAATCCGCCAAATTGATCTCGTCACCGCGACAGGCCAAGAGGCTGCGATGGACCACGTTTTGTAGCTCGCGCACGTTGCCCGGCCAGCGATGGCGCGCCATCGCTTCCAGCACTTCGGGCGAAATGCGATGCACTTGCCGACCCACGTCCGAGGTCAGCGTGCGCAGGAAATGCCCGACTAAGAGCGGGATGTCTTCCACCCGTTCACGCAACGCGGGCAGATGAATCGGATAGACGACCAAGCGGAAATACAGATCTTCACGGAAGCGCCCGGCCTCTACTTCGGCGCGCAGATCGCGATGCGTGGCGCACACCATGCGCACGTCGATCGGGATCTCACCCGAGCCGCCCACCCGGCGGATGGTCTTCTCTTGCAAGGTGCGGAGCAGGCTGGCCTGCGTCTGCAAGCTCATCTCGCCGATCTCGTCCAAGAGCAGCGTGCCGCCGTTGGCCTGCTCGAAGCAGCCGCGCCGCATCTGAGTCGCGCCGCTGAACGCGCCGCGCTCGTGACCGAACAGCTCGGACTCTTGCAAGGACTCGGGGATGCCCGCACAGTTGATGGCCACGAACGGGCCGCGCTTGCGCGGTCCGCCGCTGTGAATCGCGCGCGCGACCAGCTCTTTTCCAGTGCCGCTCTCGCCCGAGACGCACACCGCGACCTCGCTCTCCAACACACGCTGCACTTGATGAGCCAGCTCGCGCATGGGCGGGCTCTTGCCCACGATCGCACCCAAGACGGAGCGTTCGGTGAGCGCGCTCTCCAAGCGACGCACGTTGATCACGAGCTCGCGCCGTTCACGCGCGCGATGCACGGCGAGCAGCAAGCGGTCGCGGTCGAGCGGTTTGGTGATGTAATCGTAGGCGCCGGCGCGCATCGCGGTGACCGCGGTCTCGATTTCACGCTGGGCGGTCACGACGATGATCGGCAACTCCGCGTCACGTGCGCGAAGATGCTGAATGACCTTGATGCCGGTGATTTCTCCTAGCCCGAGATCCACGCACGCGACGGTGGGCAGCTCGCCCTCAGATTCCAGTACGCTGCGCGCAGAGTCGTGCTCGGCCACACGGTAGCCAGTGCGCTCCAGCCAGAATCGCATCAGGCGGCGCGCAGTGGGGTCATCATCGACAACGGCGACTAGGTCCGAGGTCCCTTGAACAGACACCGCGCCGGTTTCGTCTTCGATCATCTCGTCATTAGATGAAACGCACGATCTGGTCCCACCTTTAGACGCGAGAGGTCTCAGCCGATCAGATTGAGACGGCGACCGCCGCTGGCCGCCGCTCCTATC
>Ga0247760_1000314_pt1 | contig 54019 bp, 67 predicted proteins | sample UWRJL171409R4_FD_179936 | JGI IMG/M metagenome (GOLD analysis project Ga0247760, IMG submission 179936) | Plant litter microbial communities from Arlington Agricultural Research Station in Wisconsin, United States - UWRJ-L171-409R-4 | ecosystem: Environmental > Terrestrial > Plant litter >...
CTTCCTTCGATCGAAGGGCCAGAATGTCACTGGGCTTTCAATGGGAGGTCTTCGTGGTGAAAATCGTCGGATTGATGATTGTTGAAAGAAGCACGGTTCAAAGAACCGCGCGGCGCGGCCCCTTTTTGATGGTGGCACGCGCCAAAGAACGCATCGCTATGTACATAAACGGTTACAATACTATTACACACAGAGCCCAAAAAAAAGAACGACAGGGTCGGCCTGAACAAACGCCCCGAGTCAGTATAGAATGTTCAGATCACCAAACTGCTTGATCACAGCCGTAATTACAGTACACTATCAAACTGTTCACGCTAAATCTTTGCTCTGCTTTACTCTGTAATGCCGTTTCTCTGCAAATTACCTACCAGTTTCGACTGCCTTAAAGGTGTGCGATGAAGTATACAGTATTTTTGCCTTGTAGAAGGCTCTAGGAAAAATCCAGAGCCTCCTACAGCTTATAATAAGCACCTCTCCTCTCCTGTATCTAGCTTTTCTTTAAGTAAGCAATTCTACTCTTTTCTGGTCATATTATAAGGCAGTGCCATCTGGATCCTCTTGTTTTGTGCGGCGAATCCGGGCACACGAGATTTCCATTCATCAGGGACGCTAGAACCCCTTCACAAAGCTTACTCCTAAGATATGAAGACGTTGCTACCACTTAAAGCAAATCCAACGCCGATAATCAATGCTGTAAATTGTTATGATTAGCAGTGGCGAGTAGCTTTCCTCATGACAGTCTAAGGCTTCTGGTTCTTCAGTCTCAGGGATGAGCACCAGGCTGAATGACGGAGCGATCTATCAGGTGTCAAACATCATTTTTTCAAGAAAGAACGAGAGTCGATTCTCTACATCCGTGACAGTCCAAGACAATCATATAACCTAACAAATTCTTTTGCTTCCTTTCATAAGAAACCTAGCTTTACCGTCGCTCAAAATCGGAGGCACGGTGTATATCATGTATCTCCCTCAGATGGCGAAGGTAGTTATCGTGCCTCCCGCCTCGTCTATAGGTGCATCCACGAACTTCGCAGGGCAAAGACGTGTCGCTCGAATGACGTGACTTCTTGTGCCTTGCCACATCTTTTTTTTGCTTTGCGCGAAATTCTCCGCACTCATCGCATACGTAGGGCTTCGTATGCATTTTAGTGTGCTCCCTAGCAGATGGCTTCCGTTAGAGACACCTTGCAGTGCAAACTATCATCAGGAAAGAGCCTACCTTAACTCCCCAGGCCGCCTAAAAACTCTGGGGTTCTCAGCACACGTGTCCGTTCGGCAGATAAGTTGCTCGGCTTTTGGGGTGAGCTCCATTGTTCGGGATGGCCCTGGTGAAAGAGGATCAGGGATGGTGGAGCTGGAGATGTCGGCTGTATGAGGTAGAACGAAAATGCCCTCCTTCTCTAAATGAGAACCTGATGGGGAATAGAAAGACTGGTGAACTGAAGACTGCATACTGCTTCCCGAGTGGAACAGGGTGGTTAAAGTGGCGGGCGGATCAATACAACTGACCGGCACTGTTGGGAGGGCTGGAGAACCAGACCGCCAGGAGTCGGAATCCTGATGCGGTACTATGCTCGCCGACTAAAGCGGCGTAACAAGGTTCGAGGCCCACACAACCGGCTCTCGAGTACCAGTGTATGTCTGCGGATCGTGATATTCCACCGGCTCGAACTGGCTCCGGAAACTTCCACCGCTTACAGTGCCCAACGGGTCTATTTCCCAAGGGTCTTCGCTCATAGCGTGCCAGCCCGGGACGCCGTTGCTGGGATTGCTAGGCCCTCCTGCCAAGAAATTGTCGGGAGCAGTAGAGGCGGCGGATGAGTCGTGCTCGTAGCTGTGAAAGGGGACTTCTACACTCTCCACTCGAGAACCGCTAAATAGGTTCTCGGGAGTGACGTCGGTGTTGTTGGTTGCGATGCCTGTTTGTGCTTTTTGTAGCCGGAATGTAGAATACGTCTATCAAACTGGGGCGTTGGCGGCTTCTTACCTGGCCTTTGGACATGCTGATCCGGAGAGTCGCCGGCGAAGTCGCCAGGCTGAGTAAAATCTGGCACCGAGGACTCTACGAGAGAAACATGTTAGCGTAAAAATGGCACCGATATAATGTATTACTCACCACTGAGCCCACTACGCCAGGGAATTAACTCCATATCTTGTGGACATCGAAAGAGGAGTTTGGCTGTCTGGGACAAAGTCGTCTTGGGTGCAGTGCATGGATAAATTTGCGGAATACAGAGCTTAGCAGGACAACAAGATCCCTCCGAAGCCGGGCCGCAGACCCTCAAATTTCCTGCTATTACCATGTCATCACGCGAATCCGAGGGGAGCGGGGAGGTTGGCTGCGCATTTGCCGCATGGATGCCTACGTGAAGCCGGAACCGCTAAAGCTGGCGTATGAGCTTCTCGCTCGTTTGAATCGAGCGGGGGAGGCCTACTGATATGTCTCATATGCTCGTGCAAATCCGAAAATTTCTGGCAGAACAGCAATCTAATTCGCTGTCACTTCCCGAAAATGCGCAGTGTAATGCGCCGAGGCCTACATCTTGCATGTCAGGAGCCTGTGCCTCGCTCAGATGTTCTTCCGGCACTTGGCTACCAAAAGCTCGTGCGAAAGCCAACCACCCCTATCTCGTCCTCTGGTAATTCCGCAGTTCCAACGTTGTTGAGATTCGAAGCGATACGTTGCTAGCTGCGTACAAGTCTAAAAAGGTTTACGGACGTGAGGCCGCCGGAAACGATGGGTAGGTGGGTGCTATACTCCTCCCCTTTCCATGGTGATCGCTAACACCAGTGAACTCGTAATGCAGATGAGCCTCAAGCCCAAATCGCCAGGAATCGACTGAAATCATGGGAGCGTCTGAAGAATGGATTCACAAAACTTCAAAACAAACCCCTGACGGACAGTCAAAGAGAAGCTCTTCGGCAAGCACGATTTGCTGTGGCACATTTATGCCAAAACGCCACCAGTCGACCGGAATCATGGGAGAGCCTAGAGAATGGATTCATCAAACTTCAAAACGAACCCCTGACGGACGGTCAAACAGAAGCTCTTCAGCAAGCAAGATTCGCTATGTGGCATTTGCGTTATCAGGAAGTGGCAATGGACGACGGAAGAGCGAGCGCAGCAGTACCTGGAGCGGAAGCGGCTCTCGATCCAGGTCACAGGGGTTGCGCCCTGCCTCTGAATGAAAAGCAGAAGGACGTGTTACGTCTGCGCTTTCTTCCACTGCTGGTCCTCTTCAAGAGCCTGAACAGCATTCGTGGCAGGGCCGATCAAAGAGTAGCGGAATCTGCGCCGCCAAGCCACCATCAAACGCTCGAGGAGAAGTTCTGCCTCTTTGTGAACAAAATTAGTTATATTTGTGACTATGAGCTCAACGGGAAGTCCTTCACCGCGTGCGTCGTGCTCCAGAAGTTTGATGGGGTCCAGTACTTGCTTGCGTCAAACAGCCGAAACACACAGGAGCTGGAAGACATGCGAACAAAATTGATGGCTATCCTGACAATTTTGAAGGAAAACATCACAGCCAGTACCACAAGCAGGGAGTCGGATGGCGATCTGAGTGATCGGCTCTTGAGATTGGTCTTGGCAAATCATAAGCGCAGAGTGAATGGCAATGTCGATGCACTGTTCGAGGCGCTGATGGATTGTGCTGAAGCCTGCAAGCGTATGACGGATACTGAAAAGAGTAAATTGTTTTTCACTTGCCGTTTTTGGATTACGAACTCGCTAACGACGGGAAATCCATAGGACAGGGAATCTTGACAGCGTTGAACCGTCTGATTAAAGCAACGCCAAAGAACAGAGGGGTTAGCCGCGAGCTGGAGGAGACTGTGTCGGAAATCAGCCTGTCAATCACACCCAGCGTGGCTGACGTCGATTGTAAGATTCTAGCATGTGAAACGGGCTGGCAAGTCACTTACAGAAGTTTTTAAGCGCAGACATCGACACGGTAGTCCGACTGATCAGGACCATCCAAGACCTAAAGAACTCACCGGCTATGCAGTACATGTGGCAGCTTGCCGCTGCAGATATGCAGCACAATACTGCCTGCTGGTCAAGCATGCAACACGCTGCAGGACGGCTGGTGTCGTACCTCTACGCTGTCCAGACTCTGATCATAGCCCACCACATCTGGGCTGCCGAGAATGACTTGTTTCTAAACTTTGACATCAAATGCCTGCCTTCGAGTTCTCATCACCCGGGGCTCCCCCCAAAAGCTGAGACAGCAGACACCATCATCGGCCGGGTGGCGCCACGACAAAAGGTGCAGGGCTATAGGGAACACGCTCGCGAGGCCCAGAAATTTCGTCTGGACGACGTGATTGCCACGCAGTGGGCTTCCAAGATCCGGCCCTATGTCCATGCCGAACTTTTGCTGCTTGATTGGCTGCAGAATACCCGCGGAGGCACAAAATCTTTCCGATTTTTCAATGGGTGGCAGTACATCGGGGCGAGCAAGCCAACATGCAGGTTGTGCAAGTATTACCTGGATGAGGTGGCGCCAGAGGTGAAGGTCCGGGGGACACACAACAACGTGTACTACAACTGGAGACTGCCTGATGTTTATCAGGATGCCGGGGAATCCACTGCGGCTCGTGAGCTATCATCTGAGCAGCTGAAGAAGTGGCGTGATGTTATAAACAGTATCAAGGCCAGAGTCTTGACCGATACGGTGCGTCTATTGGAAGGTGGTGGAAGTGACGCCAGGGATCACGATTCTAATACCTACACTGATTATATCAGGGAGGGTAATTCCATCTGCTCCTTTTCATTGAACAGCGATGAAGCTGGCGTGAGTCGCCTAGCACATAGATAATCTACCTAAGTTCGGGCGCGCAAGTGAGATTCCTAACGCCTCCGGGTTACACAGTAGCAAGCCAGCGCCCAGCGCTGTCTCCACCTCCGGAGCGAGCTTGAAGTCGGGAGGTTCAACAGCCGCGAACAGCTTGGAGAAGGGAGAACATAATACACCCAAATTGCAGCGGCAGAACCTATAGCGAATGTCCCCAAGATACAGCATGCCCCGCAAGGCGCCGTCACCTTTAACGTCATAGACATAGAGAGAAGCGAAAGGCTCTAAGAGTGTTATGGTTCATTTAGTTCATTAGGCTCAACCCTATCGTAAGCTTCGAATACCTCGACACGGAGTTCGGGACTGAGTCACAGCGGCCTCTGCCGTGGTGCGCCTTTGCCGACTACCGAACAACTCCCAAATGAATAGCTGCTAGGTCTACCGAGAACCCGCTCCGAGCAGAACCCTAGGCAAGGTAGCTAGGGGCTTGGGGAGGCAACTTCAGGATAAAACAATAGCCGCCGCCACCGCCGGCAACAGCTGCACTCCGGTGATGCCGCATACATCGGCAACGAAAGTGACGGGCTTGTCCAAACGCAGTCGCACACCCTGCCAGGGCGCGCTTCCAGGGACCAAGATCTCGGGATTCGTCTGCGCGGCAGCCGGGCCCGCACGCCCCAGTGCTGATGGGAATTGTGGAGCTGTCTGACTCTCTTTACCACTCTCTCCTATAGTTCAAACACACATCACGGGGAATTTTCAGGTTCAGACCAAATACCCTGGATAAAACCCCAGGGCCCTTGAACATTCTGCTGGGATTCAGAGCAAGTACCACATTTGCGAAAATTATCGTGGAAGACTGTAACCCTTTGTGTGCCAGACCATCTCATTCGCTGTGTTCCAAGAGCGCATCAGCCTCTACACATCACTGGATGCCACCAATACAAGGCACGACACTCTCTCAATTGCTAGCCTATACTCCGTACCCCCCATCCCAGGCGTAGTCCGACAACCTCACACTCCCAACATCCCAGCTACCCCCCTAACCGCTAACTTCGCCGCCTCCACTGCATGACGCCTTGAACTGATTTCGAACTTCAGGTCTCAACATAGTGTTAGCCTCAATTCCAATGAGGAAAGGCCCCTGAACAAGTGTTAATGTATGCTTATGGAGGCATATATAAACGTTTTCGAAACACCTTAGCCATGATAGATACTCTTGCAATGACATAGGGAAGGATTGAAGTGAGGTTGAGACCGGTTTTCAGCTAGAGTTGATGCCTAAAAATGCGAATACTGAATTCTCGCGCGCATTCAGCACCAATCACAAGTCACTAAGAACGCCACCAGCGATGTCCGTTGGACGACAAATCTCGGCGATGTTACGTGAGGATGTTGATGATGACAGGAATGTTGCAACCATTCCCACCGGCTAATTAAATCCTTGCCGCTAATAAAAGAGCACGTGATTAACCACACGCATGTCTTGAAACTGGGAAACACGACCCCAATTCGCATTCTTCCCAAACGTCACACCAACACCAAAAAATGAAGTCGCTCCTTCCTTCCCGTCGCAAACCCTCCCCGGAAAAGCAGAGCTCGACCGCCACTCACAGCCATGTGAACCACCCAGCAAACCTCTTCGGCCATCTCCCCGTCGAGCTTCTCCTCGTTATTTTCCGACACCTCACCATCCCTGCAGACGTCATCTCCGCGCTTAACGTCTGCCGCACCTGGCGCAGCATCCTCCTCTCTCCCGGAATCTGGCCCGTTCTCAGCGCCTGTTTCGCCCCCGGCCTTGCCGCTCACATACACGCTTGTTCGTCGTCGACTAACGCGCAGGGCGAAGCATTCCAGGCCGCTCTGCTCCAGCACCACCTCCGCGGTTCGGGCCTGTTCAACCATGCAACGCACCACCTCGTGAGTCTCGATCTGAACGACGACACGTTTAAGCTCTCGAAACAGCTTCCCATCGCATCTGGCGGCGTTCATTCCATCAACCAGGTCGAGGGCCTCGACCCCAACGCGGAGGATGAGCATGTTTCTCGCGTGAAGTTGTACAGCCATGGCCGTGTCGCGTGGTGGCCGGAGGGGTGGCACTTGCCGTTTTTTGCGATTGTTGACGATCTGCGCGCCCGCTCGCGCCGCATGTACCTCTTTCCTGGCCAAGTGGACAGGGGTGAAGAGGGGCAGCGGGGGTGGAAGACGGCCATGGGAGAGTGCTTGTTTGTCATGGGACAGGAGGACGCTGGTGTTTGCGTCTGGCATCTCGAGCGGGATGAGATGCGCGAGGTTGTCCTGCCTGGGGCGTTTGATCGGTGTGTGGTGCAGGGCGAGAGGTTACTCTTTGTCGGTCGGAGGTCGGCAATGGTGTGGCTGTGGACGTGGGAGACCGGTACGACCAAGACTGTCAATGTCTCAGCTCTGGGATGCTACGACCCTGGGCCTGTCGTCATGGGCGGCCAGATCGTCCTGGGGTACCCGCCGAACCCACGCCCTGCTCCAAAGGTGGGACTGCGCTTCCGCGACACCGATGTGAAGCTCGACTTCATCCTGCACCCCATCAACCCAGAAGTTTTTTTCGTGGTAACGTGGGACGAAATCGATCTGGTGGTTTACGAGATTACCTCAAGGAAGGTTACGTCACGCGATGTGCTCCCGCGCGAGAGCCTCGCACACACCATCCTTCAACGCTCCCGGACCGTCAACACAGTGCATTACCTTCGATATGAACGCAGCGACGCCTACGGTGGCTACTGTCTTATGACAGCATCGATCGGTTCGGAGCCAATCTGTCGGGGTTCGTGCACATATCCGGGCGGCATTGGCTCCGTGTGCTTCAACGTCTACACCAAAACCTTCACCGCGTTGGTGCACCACGCCGTCTACCAGAGGACACCGGATACACACCTCTGGGGTGGACTACTCGCCGTGGGAGTCAGCGGTGAGGACCCAATCGCGAACATGACTGCCTCGGAACGAATCCGGAATCTGCAGCCTGTAGTTGTGCTTCTGGAGCCATGCGATGGCGACAAATACTCGGGTGAGCCTATAGAGGCGGGATGCCAGCTACCGATTCGTACAAAACCGCGACCACCTGCTGCAGCCAGGGCATCAAAGGGAGAACTCTGTTTCGTGCCGTTCGATGACGATGCGATCCGGCCTCGTCCACAGCAGCTCCTCAGGGTGGTGTACGCGTTGGAAGCCGGCGGTGGTACCAAGGAAACCGGACTGGATGTTCTGAAAGCTGAGTGGCTGAACGGAGACGAGAAGATGTTGATATACGTGGCTGGCAAGGAGTACACTGTTTGGACATTCGGAGATGATTCCGGTCCGAAAGAGAAGAAAGAGGGACGCGCGTGGAGAGATCGATGGAGGAGTGTCATGGCTGGTGCTGGGCGGAGTGCCAAGTGACACAAGATGCGGAGAATAACCAGGACATTGTCTTGGTCCCACTACTCGCTGTTTGGCAGCATCCCGTCATTTCCGCTCAACAGTAACAAGGGTCGAGCACACAAAACGGCCATGGAAATCGGAACGGCTGGCAGTTTACATCCGCCTGGAGGAGCTGCTTTTGAGGTCCTGGACCCAGAGAAATCCTGTCAAAACGCTAAAGACCAAACTTCGAGGACATCTAGTTACTACCGTTGATAGAGTTAGATCTACGTACACCCCACTCGTATTCACGGGCAGCAATCCATAACATCACTCAGGTCATGCACATCGCTGAGCTCCGAACGACCAATACGCCCAAGAAAAACTTCCCTCCCGCTACCCACAAGCAAGGTATCAACCAACGTGCCCTGCCTACTTCTGAACCACAAACTTGCCTTGATCCGTGTGCACAACCACAACATCGGAGGGGAGTTTGTCAAAGTCGATCTCGACCGGATTGCCAACAACATTGATATTGATAATCTGGCCCTGAGTGAACTCGCCAGGGAAAATCTGAAACTTGTTGCTGGGAACAATGTTGTACGTCATTGCCCATTCGGGGACGAATGTGGACGCGGGGATCGCTTCACCGTCGGACCCGGCAAATCCGCAGCCGGCCATTCGGTGGTCTGTAAGGCGCGTCAGTATACATGTTTGAGATCAAGAACCAGGGAGAAGTGAACCCACTATCCCTTGCGATTTGGTTGTCATAGGTGGATGTGAGGATAGAGAAGCCGTGCACCGGGCCTTTTGCGTAGGAAGGCTCCTTATCAAAAGTGGACACGACGCCATCGACGACGCTGAGCTTGAGAGTGGTTTCCGGAATGCTTTGCCCGTAGGCGGACATGGTTCCAAGAGTAACAAGGCGGCTCTGGCAAGTGGTGACCTCGACGCCGGAATCAGGCGCGCCACTAGATACGCCGACGATGGCTACCACGGTGGGCTCGATGGTGAAGGAGGTACTGGATCCGTCGGGGCAGTGGTAGTGGGTGATGACGTGGGAACGGGTTCGGACCGCGCCTGTTAAGGTGGACTCCCCCCCGTCGTGTTCCTGACGGTGATGCGCCGTTGTTGGTGCGCCATTGCAAAAGTATGATATCGCTTCAATGTTTTGGATGAAGAGGGCGAGCTGAAACCAAGGTTTTGTGCGACGAATCTGGGCACATCAAATTTCCTGTTTCATATCTCGCGACGTGACGTTGCTTGCTCACGCTGGCTCAGGCTCGGCTCAATTACTGCCCAGGATTTAGTCAGGGTGGCTCACAGCCTGTTAGATCGCTTTGGCTCTGGCCGAGGGGGCCCAGAACTGGTCTCATATATAACGATGGCCAAAATGTGTCCTGTTTTTGAAATTGTCTGGAAATGGTAACAGCGAGGGGAAGCTCGCTTCTGGAGGGAATTCGCATCGAGGGAAGGGGACCAAGCATGATTTGAAGCTGAGCAACAACTTGTTCCCTTTCGCACCGCACGGGCAGCAGGGATGATGACTCGCGGAGCGTAGCCAGTCAGGCCAGCGAGCTGGCGCTCAGGCCGAAGAGACCTTGCACAGGCACAGAGACGAGTTCATCACCAGTACTCGCTTGGTATACCCGTCGCACTTCGTCAGACATGGCATCATTACGGCAGAGAGCAATGAAATTTCAACAAGAAACAGGTTGCATTTCCCATATGCCTGGGTATACCTGCACGGAACGTCCGGCCGGGGGGGATGATGGGTTGAAATACAGATTAGTGTCTCTGTGGGAGGTTATCATCAGCAGCGCATCGTTTTATCATCTCCTGGCACTGTTTTCGTGTGCTATGATGCTTCCGGTTCTACACTATAAGTATGGGCATCTTAACAGGAACCTTGAGCATGTCCAGAGTAGGTGGGAGGATGCTGCGTACACGTTTCTGCCCTGCGAGGCTTAAGCGACCCGTTGGACATGTTGGCACGGTGACGGAACTCGTTGAGATAGATCTCAACTAGGTACCATCAAGAGGCTGGCTTCCTCGACCTTCGATGGCCGGCGCTTGGTATTTCTACCCTCTACTAGGTACATAAAGAATTGCTCAGTCATCCTCTTAAGCCCCTGCAGCAGTCAGACTTACCATACCCGCCATCAACGCACTTCCGTCAGACCCCTATCAGCTCGGTCCAAAACGCCTGCAGTAGTCAGACTTGTCACGTCCGCCGTCAACGCACTCCCGGCAGACCCCTATCAGCCCGATCCAGCCCTTGCCTCCGACTCCGCAGGTGTAAAGGCCGCTATTTATGTTGGCATAGGTGTTTGGAATGCCGTTCCTACGAAGCTCAGCATCGATTTCTGCAGAGTAATCGCCTGGAGTTGTTGAGCTGAGTTAGGCCCCACGTCTTAGCACAAAGTGGAGGGGGAGGCGCACCGATCTGGCGCAGAGTGTATCCGCAGTAGTTGAGGCCCGTTTTGCACGCCTCGGCGCTGGCCATGGGAAGCACGCTCGCCGCAGCCAGAGCAAGGATGGAAAATGTGACCATGTTGGGGGCTTGGGTTATTCTTGTAGTTGTTGTTATTCTTGTTGTTGTTGTTATTGTTGTTGTTATTGTTGTTGTTATTGGTGGTGTTGGAGTGTTGGTGTCTGCTTGTCTAGTCGGTTTGTTGAGCATGGACATCGGGCCCCCTTTATACTTGCTTGACCCCTCGACTCTGAATCCCTCTCACACCACCCTCCCTCACAGTCTGCGGTCTCCATCTTGCGCCGATGCATTTGCTGTAACCGAACCGCTCCACACGGAAGTTCCGAATCCAACTTGACAAAGAGCAACATGCACCCAAGGTACCTATTCGGAGCTGAGCGCGATCGCGGGGCGCAACGGTCCTCCTCAGCCGCCATTTCCTGGCTGCGTACCCACAAAACTGCCCTGCCTGCATGCGGGACGTCATTGAAGTGTTCGTGGGCCCGGTAAGCACTGTCCGCGTTCGTTATCAGCCGATTTTGACGGCAGGCAGAGTGCAACTTCGTAAATGCGCAAGCCTTGCCCAATCAGTTGATTGGATTGGCACTCCGCCGCTTCTTTAAGCTTGAGCGTCCTGTCGCTTAAGATAAGCTCCGAAGTGTTGCGTCTACGATGACCCGAACTGGACCCTTGAACCGGACCTCTGGGCCGTGGAATCCCGGTAAAATACCACACCATATACCTACATGTGCATATTACCACGATGCGCCCCAAGCGGTGAGCGGCCACGGCCAGGATGGGCTACAGGTGGCCTCCTGGAGTTATAATTCTAGAGATAACTCTGAGAAGAACGTCGAGGACTTGCCGGCCAAGCCACGTCAACAACACGAAATGGAAACGCTGGCCAACATGAAGAGATCCACCTTCTGGCTGATACTGGGGCTCGTGTCCCTTTCGGTCATTGGAATATCAGTCAGCGGTGTCGTTGATGGCACCATAAGAGTTTGCCGCGAACAACAACAGCAATAACACTCAAGCTCCTCCGCTCCAATCTCCTACTAGCACTACCAGCAGCGGCCCCGGACCATCCGCCACCAAGCTACCACAGCCTACAAGTGACTGCCCCGGATCAAACGGATCGACCTACAACTCAACATATCTGAGCGAGAGCCAAGGCGTAGTGCCACCTTCGGCCGGCCTCCGCTTCACAAAGTTCTGTTCGTCCAGCCATCCGGGCGATAATGTTGCCTCGGGATACTTCCAGACGTTTGATGGGTGCATCGAGCTGTGCGCTTCGTTGAACTTTTGGAGTAAGGGTAAGGGGTGCAAATCGGTGGATTATATGGTAGGAGGGGTGTTTCCGACTAATTTCTGGGCACATAGTGATGTGTTGGAATCTGCGGTTGTGATTGAATAGGTAAGATAGGTAGACTTTTTTTGTGGGGTCTTTTGTGACATTTGGCGGCACTGGACGGCGTTGTGGAGATTGGGTGGTTCTGTACTATCAAGAAGCCTATCCTTGACTACAAGCCGGGTAGGTCCATGATTAATCCCATATTGCTTCCTTGTTGCCAATTTATCCACAGCTCGGGGTTAGTGACCCTGGTAACCAAACAGCTGCGTCGGCCGTACATGTAACATACCATCTGCGGCCGCCTGATATTAGCGAGTGATCCTCCAATATCTTTGGAGGGTCCTACTTTAAGGGGTAGGTACTAATAGCCGCTCACTACTTCAGTCAATTTCTACCAACGTACTCAACACACGCACCAACCATCCAAACCAAGATGGCCATGTTTGCAACAAAGCTCGCTGCCCTCGCAGCATTCATATTCGCAGCCCAGATGCCACTCTGTTTGGGCAGCCCGACGACACAACCAACCACCGGACAAATCCATTGTCCAACAACCATATCCCTCCCTACCAGCACCATCTACCGCCCTGGCGATCGATGCATCACCTGCTCCTGTGGAAGCCCAAAAACACGCCCGCCATGCACGACACCGCCGCTGGTCACGAACACGGCCACAAGCGAGCTTCCATATGTATCTGACTGCACGGTCTACAAGGGGTGTGAGACGAGTTGCAACTGTCCGCAATCTTTCTGTACGCGTGGGGCGACTGTGGCTGTTTAGTAGGGAGAGAAAATCATGTGTTAATCAGCCAAAGGGCAAAAACAACTGGGGGGTGGTATTCAATTAGTAGTCTACCCATCATCAATGCCAAAACGCGATCGGTACAACTGACTCGGCTGTCGTGTACAACTTGGGGCCCCCTCTTGTTTCCCAATCCATCTTGGTATAGGCCAATCTAGTCATTGCAGCTTCAAGGCCAGGCCCACTGCCCGATTTCACCGCCTGCGTACTCACCACGGCAACTTCCTTGAGGTTAGGAAAACGCCCCCGTCGATGTGCCGTGTCAATTCCAAGGATGTTGGCGACGGCATCGATAGGATAGTCTATCAGATACAAGCGCTCGATGGACGGAGGGAGGATCCCCGCGAGCCACATGTCCCATTGCCTGTTGGGGTCAGGCGCAGACTGAAGATCGCGGAAGCTGACCCACAGGGGCGCGGCGATCGCCATAGTAATGAACCTCCATATTCATACTGAGGATGCGCAATGTTTTCTTGTGCTTTTGTAGTGCTTCGACGATGTGGTGCGGCTTCGCTGAGAAAGCCTAAGCGAGTCGTGGGCTTCCTATTCCTCTTCGGGGCACTACAGCATGTTGAACACCTCGAGGCCGCCACAGGCTTTGATGAATTCTTGAACTGATTCAAAATCGAGTTTGCAGTAGTTGAGTGTCAAATCGGCGATGCTGTTTAGCTGCAATGCTGGGAAGGCCGTGATTCGTGACAGCGCACGGCCGATTGACAAGGTGCCTAGATTCGGCGTGGCGCGTAAGAGAGGTTCGAAGTCGTAGAAACGGAATAAGCTGTTTGTTGGGCCAAAGAATCTGTCAAGGGCCATTCCCACCGAATCGAGTGATGGAGATGGGGCCGCGCAATGCTCCATAAATGCTTTGAGGGTTGAGAAAGGGCGGCAAGCGCGTGCACTGGGTCTCGGAACTCGCAACGCTCCAGATAGTTGAGATTTAGCTTCAATCAAGCTAGGTTCGGGTCCACGCAGTGAACGCATAGTTAAGAACAGATCTGGTTCAGTATCTCCACAGGGGGATTGTCGAATTGGGGCATTGCCGTAGCTATTCTGCGCTCTGAGCGCACGTTGGGAAGGTTGCGCGGTTAAGTCCGATTGAGTTGACGTGTGTGAAGAACGCAATTGCCAGGTGAGGTTGAAAGCTGAACGAGAAGTGCCAAACACTGCAGTCTCCACCGGAGAGGCGGTGTAGCGAGTCGTGACCCATCACACCGCCCGTCTCCAGTCTACACAAACGATAATCTGAGATCTCCACAACAACAAACCACACTGCGCATTTTGACCACCAAGTGGTGCTTTCTCGATGGGGAAAAGACGATGCCTCCCGGCCCGGCCTTCTAGTCCGCTCCATCCGACTTTCTAAAAGGCGCGTTGAGTGCCGATTCAACTACAACGGCCGGACGATCGCCGATCATTGCCCAGCCTGGCGAGAAACTGCATCGAAGAAATGGGGGATATCATTAAGCTGTGCTGATTAGATGCAGGATAAAGATATTGAAGTACGAGTCTACCCATTGGAGCGATGGAAAACGCTGTGATGCTCGGACTCTGGCCGTCTTATCTCGAACCAACACGGCAGATGGTACCACATAGGAAAATACATTCCCGCTCGTCTTTGCGCTTATGCAAGGCGCCATGCATATATTTCTGTCACAGAGCACACATGTAAATACAACTCCTACCAGAGACCAAAAGTCGAAAGGTGGGACAGAACTGCCAGACCAAGTAAGGATTACCGGAGTGACGCAACGAGTGTGAATCGGGTATGGGCAACAATTGCAGCCTAGACAGTGTAGATGGAGGTATAAGTAAACCAGACTTCAGTCAGACATTGGGTCTCCCCTCATCAATCCCAAGCCATTCCACGAAGTACGACTTATATCGCAAACCGCTGTATTTCCAAAGCACTCAACCTCATCTAATAAGAACTTTGACAAAGTCTCCTCCACGCCGCGCACTAATCACCGTGACATCGGCAAGCGCGCCCCTATTCAAGGGCACCGACACAACTGGCCTCTTCGTCACCGAGGCCACGCACCCGTTCAACGTCTTCATCGCCGCCGGATTCGTGGTGGATCTCACCTCCGAAACAGGCGCCTACACTCCCGACTGGCTCTCAATGACCCCTGACTTCCTGAGCGGCGACAAACTCGCCACCTGGGAGGATCCCAACTCGGCTTTCCGCCAGAAGCTCGACAACATGCCCAACGCCGCCGACGTCGACGCATCTAAATACGGCGTCTTCTTCGCCTCGGCCGGCCACGCCGCGCTGATTGACTATCCGGCCGCCGCAAACCTCAAGAAGATTGCCGCCTCGGTCTGAGACGACGGCGGCATCGTGTTCAGCGTCTGCCACGGCCCTGCCGTCTTCCAAAACCTCATCGACCCGGTCACTGGGGAGCCGCTCATTAAGGGCAAGACCATCACCGGCTTCACGACCGAGACTGAAACGGTCATGTATCTCGAAAAGGAGCTGAAGGGCTGCGACACCCCCTTGGTAGAGGAGACTGCCGCCGCTATGGGCGCCACGTGTAAGTGTGGCGAGCTGCCTACCCCTGTCCACGAAAAAGACCCACAGCACAGCTCGCCTTAAAACGATAGCTAACGTCGTTTTTTGCTGTGCTGGCAGACAAGCGGTCGCCGGTGTTTGGGACGATTACCACATTGTTGACGGGCGTCTCGTGACTGGACAGAATCCGGCCAGTGCCAGGTTAACGGCGGAAGCGGTTGTCGGGGCGTTCGGGAAGCTTTGAGTGGAGTTGCCAAGTTTTCGATGAGGTGGGAATGGTCGAACCTGTCTCAATGCGCGGTATTCGTGTTGGTGGCCAAATTAAACTGGTAGAAGGAAGGATTATGGTACTTGGGCTAGAACGTGGACCGGGTTGTTGAGATCCTCCATCGGGCTTTCGAATTGAAGTGCACGCTGTACAGCGGCCAGTCTGAATTGCATCCAAGTTTGCGCATCAGCATTGAGTCAGATATTGACACGTTGGCCTGAAAGAAAAGCGGTGCGCCAATTCGTCCTAACTCGAACCTTTCGGTCACGATTGAATGTGCAGGCCTGGACCGGCTGGCTTTTCAGTCTGCTTGCCCCTGGGGGGCGGAGGCTTTGGGCCGATCAGCTGGAATCGGGGATGCGCGCTAGAATCATCTGGGCGTTGAAGAGTTGATACGGATTAGCGCGTCGTTGGGTGGGTACACAATCTTGCGACTCCACATGGTCTTATCTGCGCAGTAGAGATGCTCTGGACAACCGGTGAAAGGGACGGCGGAGCCGAAAGAAACGCCAATTGGAGTTGAGCGACGACTCGTGAGGGCAAAGGAGATTCAACAATCCCGATCATTCGAGTTCTCTGCAGCGGTGACGCAACTGTCAACGGTGTTGTTTTTTGATCGGGATTCCGGCAGCTCACGGACCTGCAGGAAAAGGAGGGAACCGGGGTGGCCCTTGGCGCTGGGCGGCCGAATCCGGATGCCAAGATCAATAGGGCGTCCTGTCCCGCTGCCGCCGCCCCTTTTACACCGCTGGGCTATTCCCTTTTGGGCCGGCTAGCGGTGCGCGAGGTGGATTGCCAATGACAAAGTATTGGGAAGACACGAGAGGAAGGCTCAGCTCCTGGCGCCAGTCATTTCCACCATGCAGGCGAGCGGTGTCCCCCAAAACATGTAAAACCCCAAGGCTCGCCGCGTAGAGGCTTTCAGGTTCTTTTCTCTTTACCTCTGTACACCAAGGGCAGCTTTCAGCCCATCCGTTCGTTACTCACCCCGACCTTCGCGGTTCCACTCTTTAATCGCCATGTCGCCCTCACTACGCATTTTGGCGGTGGCTTTGTCAGCCGCCGCCGTCGCCTTCGGCGACGCTGTCGTGCAAGAGCCCGGACTCGCCGCCCGGATGATGGTCTCCCAGTCCATCTCGGCTCCTCCGTCCATCCCGTCGGCTCCCGCCTCCGTTTCGGCCTCTGTCTCGAGCTCTGCCCCGATCAGCGTGTCCTCGGAGGAGCCTGAGCCCAGCTTCTGCGATCCTGAAGATGAGGAGCCCGAGCCGAGCGTCACGCCGAGCTCGTCCGTTCCCGCCTCCGTTTCGGCCTCTATCTCGAGCTCTGCCCCGAGCAGCGTGTCCTCGGAGGAGCCTGAGCCCAGCTACTGCGATCCCGAGGATGAGGAGCCCAGCGTGACCCCCAGCTCGTCGGTCCCCATCTCGTCCGCTCCTAGCTCGGTGCCTTCGTCTGTGCCGTCTGTCGCGCCGTCTGTTGCTCCCTCCAGCGTCCCCTCGGTCGCTCCCTCGGTCCCGGCATCCAGTGTTCCTTCCGTTGTCCCGTCAAGCATCCCCTCAGCTATCCCGTCGGTTGGCCCATCCAGCGTGCCCTCCGTTGCGCCCTCCGTCGCGCCATCTAGCGTTCCCTCAGTGGCTCCCTCGGTCGTCCCGTCCGTTGGCCCATCCAGCGTGCCTTCGGTTGCGCCCTCAAGCGTCCCCTCCGTCGCTCCCTCTTCGTCGGGCTCTTGGCCGTCTGAGTCCTCCAGTTGGTGGCCCTCGCACACCAGCGACTACGAGACGATCACCCGCACCCAGACCCAGACACACACCATCACCTCGTGCCCTCCCAAGGTCACCAACTGCCCCTACGGCCATGTTACCACTGAGGTCGTCGCTGTCACTGAGACCGTCTGCCCCGTCACTGTTGTCTGCAAGGACTCCAAGAACGGCTGCACCCCTGGCTCGACCATCACTACCAAGGTCCCCATCACCCCCGGTGGCTGGCCTCACCCCACCGGCGGTCACGGTGCTTGGCCCAAGCCTACCGGCGGTGCTCACAGCGGAAGCGGAAAGGGCGATGATGAGGACTGGACTCACCCCTCTGGCGGCGCTGGTGGCAAGGGCGATTGGACTCACCCCGCTGGAGGCGCTGGCGGCAAGGGTGGCGATGACAAGGACTGGTCGCACCCCGCTGGTGGTGCTGGCGGCAAGGGCGATGCCGACTGGACCCACCCCGCCGGTGGTGCTGGTGGAAAGGGCGATGCTGACTGGACCCACCCTGCCGGAGGTGCTGGTGGAAAGGGTGATGCCGACTGGACTCACCCGGCTGGCGGTGCTGGCGGCAAGGGTGGTGACGATGCTGATTGGACTCACCCCGCTGGTGGTGCCGGCGGAAAGGGTGGTGATGCCGACTGGACTCACCCTGCTGGCGGCGCCGCTCCCGGTGGCGGAAAGGGCGACGCTGACTGGTCCCACCCCACTGGTGCTGGCGGCGTTGCTGCTGGTACTGGCGCTGGATGGGCTCACACCACTCTTGCGACCCAGGCTCCTTCTGCCAACGGGACCGGCTGGGCCAAGCCCACCGGTGTCTACACCGCTGGCGCCGCTCAGGTCGCTGCTTCGTGGTTCGCAGGGTTGGCCGCTTTTGCTGCCATGCTGTTGTAATGTGTTTGAGTTGAAGGCCGGAGTCGGATATAATTAATTCATGAGGTGGAGAAGGTGACCGGTGCTTTGTATGTGTCGCCCCCTGTACGGAGAGCGGGTCAGATCTTGCCTATATATTCAATCGGTTGTAATAACCTTACCTTTATTGATGACAGGCGTTAATTCACTTTGTTCCAGACGCCTGCGTGATTGATCTCATCTGGTGTCTCTTGTGCAGTGGTTGGTGACATTGGCGGGACGGAGTCACACAGCTGCTGACAGCGGACATTTTCGCTTGGCTTGCAATTTGCCTGATGATTGTTCTGGGGAAAGCACGGCGCGTACTAGGTCCGATCTCAGCTGCAATTGTCTATAAATAAATTTGGCCCTGGCACGTGCTGGTGGGTCTGAGGTGGTGGGAAACAGGGCAAGCCGTCCAAGTCAATGAAAGGTGATGAGTTGGACCAGCGATGGCTTGACGCATTTTGTTACCTTCCAGGTTCATCCGATGGCGCCAAGCTGTAGATAGATGTTCACCAAGACGTGGTGACTTGTTGGGCTGGGGTGCTCTTTCCAAGACGGATTCTGCCGTCCGTCCCTTCCTGTGGCGACGACAACCGCGAGGATTGAGAGCCAGAACTGCCCGGCAGACTCGAAGCGACCCACGATTCTATCTGATGTTGCCGGATTGCCCTGATATTTACTGATCAGAATTTTCACTTGTGACTTGGCTGGGTGCGTTTTTTCTCTCGCCTTCTCTATATCTTGCGCCTAGTTCCGGCCGTCGTCGAAAACGTCGTCTTTTCCCCATCACACCACAGGTTCTTTCCTGCTCTTTCCAGCTCCTGTCGCTAGTCATCTTATATCGACCTCAAGTTTGAGTTCATTCAAGCATACCTACGAATCCGACTCCCTCCTCGCTACCCTGCGACCGGCTCGGCGCGCTCATCCTTAGGCAGGCACCATCTCCAATAGATCGAGCGCGTCGCGACAAGTGCGATAGCACGCCCACGCTTATCACCCAGCCTACTACCGTCCTAGAACATTTCAACGTGCGCTCAACCCGTCACACACTGGCAATTGGATTCGTCCCCGGAATTTTGACACCGGCTTCTGAGTTGAGATCATACCCCAATCACAGACAAACGACCATATGGAGCCGAGATTGGACCCCGTCGCTGTTGACGGTGGCGGTGACGTCCGAAGAGAGCATAGCGCGCACCAAACTGTCGCAGGCGCTGAGCACAACGAGCACGGTACTGTACAGTCTCGCGGCTACTCTGTACTCGAGAGTAAGTCAAAGCTTAAGAGTGAGCCAAACGAGGTAAGAGTGCATGGTCGCCCTCACCGGATGTTCTCTGCTTACTGGTCATGCAGACCCCGCCCGAGACCCCAGATGCTCTAGCTCCCTGGAAGAATATCGGTCTCAGCAACAGCTGGGTTCAGCAGCTTGACACCTTATTCCGAAATATCCACTCCGCCTATGACTCTATCAGACTATTTGACGAATTCCGACAACACCCTCTGGGGCTGACCATCGCCCACCTTCGGCTGATGGAAAACAAGTACCATTTCGGCCGCGGAGTCATTAACATGGCTAGGCGGCGCCTCGTCTACATTATGCCCATGGCAGAAGCTCGCGGCGCTGTGTTCAAAAACAGCGTGTCGAACCGAATTTCCTCGCTACACGTCATCGCCGAGGAGTTAAGAGTCCGCGCTACTCTGGATCAGAAGGCTGTTCAGGAGCGCGGCTACGACAACATCGACATGTTTCGCAAGGATTCAGACCCCCCTGCCGACATCGAGGATCGCGCCGAAAGGGCTCTTGAGCAAGTATCACTTCCCATTTTCTGGAAACTTCGCAAAGCCTCCAGAGCCGTTGCTCTGGTCACGATAATTCTGTTGGTCGCGGTAATTGCCTTTGACATCATGTACGATACAAATTGGCGCAACAGCATGCTCCCTACCTCTCTGGTCAACTTTGCCTGGGCCACTTTGGATTGGCAAGCTATTAATCTCCTGGCCAGTGTCGCAATTACCGCATCGATTCCTTTGGCGTTGACTGGGACAGAAGGCGACTTACGCGAGCTGGTGTTGACTTCTTTTGTCGCTATTCTGAACTACACTTTCATGACCCAGGTTCTCGCGGGACTCATAACCTTCATCAACACCGAGAGTCATGACATGCTTGTCGAGGCCGCAGCCGCTGCTGTCCTCACCTTGCTGGACTGGATAATGATGATTTTGGGATGGGTGGTGGTCGGGTGGGCTATGGGATCAGCGGCTTGGTATGTTGATGCCTTTTGGTATACTATGCCTCTCTATCCGACTCTGGTTATTTGCGCCGTCGTCCTTGAAGGGCTGAAGATCGCAGGGGGTCTGGTGATGGCCATTTGCGCAATCTCTTACCTCGGATACCTCTGAGGACATCCCATCGACTGGAGGCAGCGTAGGTGACACGTTGGATGAACTCTTTCGGTGAGTGGAATGAGCGTCTTTCTGGAAAGTGATTGGTATTCCGACGGTACGCACTCAATGGTCGCCTTGTGAGCCCTCTGAATCGTTAATTGACCTTCGTAGCTAGGAAGATCAGCTATAATCACAGGACTCTCATGTTAAATAAAACCGGGCCGTCTCATCGTCGGCCTCGGCACAAACCCGGCCGTCTGACGTGCATCAATCGGTTTACCCGAGTCCGAAATGCTCGGCGCCAATCCTTTTGTCTACCACCCTACGTCACGCTCGCGATCCTGCAGCGGGGTAACGGGCATGGCGACCCCAAAAGGAAGCCTGCAATGGCACCATTCTCTGCCCGTGAAGCGCAAAGTTGTAGCACCTTCCTTTCACGACATGACTCGTCTTGGCATTCGCACAACCCCTCAAAGATGACGACACCCCACGATGCATCGCCTGTTTTTTTGCTGCGAATACCAAGAGAATGCCACGTCGACTGGGGATTGCGCAGCTACCCATTCGATATGTTCCTTGTTATTGGTAATCGAGAAGCTCCTAGCCACTCGGACAGGCGAATTGAGTCAAACATGCAGCTCGGACTCGGTGAAGTTATCCGGGCATTGCCCAGAGCGCGTATTCGTACCAACAACTTCGATAAGACCTCGTATAAGAAACACAATTACCCATCCAACCGACCATTGCCGTCCATATCCGCTCACCGTGGATGCAGCTCTTTGTTCTCACACAAAGCCCCTTTTCGCATTGTCACTCACAAGGAACCTGAGTGGCTGCTGTAATTTAATGTCAATATGAGGTCCTGGCTCCCCCTACTCTCGGTCGCGGGTGTAAGTGTCACGTCCGCATGCCAGCACGACTTCAATACGCCCCGACATACGCACCGAAAGCTCCTCGCCCGTCGGGAACAACAATGGCCGCCGGTCTTGACCGAGCACGAAACCATCCTAACCAACTCCTTCGATAACAACACCCTCGACGACTGGGCTGACTACTACGGCCACCAGGTCAAGCTCGCTGGCCTCGGCAAGGAAGCGGCCGTTTGGACAAAGGAAAAGTGGGCTGAGAATGGCGTCGATGCATCGCTTGCGGAGTTCCACGTGTATCTGAGCTATCCTGTCCATCAATCCCTGGGAATCACGTATGCGAATGGCACTTCGAGTCAGGTCAAGATCCAGGAGGATGCACTTCCTGAGGATGACGTGACGGGCCGGCCGGACAGTATTCCCACCTTTCACGGGTACTCGGCGACGGGGAATGTCACGGCGGAATATGTCTATGTTGGGTGAGTTCCCTGCTGTCACTTGTTTGAAGCGGGCTGCACTAACACGGCACAGGCGTGGAACGGGAGAGGATTTCAAGAAGCTGGTCGAACTCGGCGTGGAGCTCAAGGATAAGATTGCATTGATCCGCTACGGAGGCATCTTCCGCGGCCTCAAGGTCAAGAATGCGCAGGATAACGGCATGATTGGGGCTGTCATCTTCACTGATCCGGCTGATGATGGGAATTTGACTGTTGCAAAGGGGGTTGAGGCGTATCCGCGTATGTCAACTCATCACATTGTGTCCAGGCGGCTAGCTAACGATGATGTGGCACAGATGGTCCGGCCAGACACCCTGACTCCGTGCAGAAGGGCTCCGTCCTGTTTCTCTCGACTTACCCCGGCGATCCGACCACACCGGGATACGCCTCGCATGAGGGCGTAGACCGTGCCGATACTTCGCTCGTCACTCCGAAAATCCCCTCGTTGCCCATCTCGTACCGTGCAGCGCAGCCTCTGTTGCAGGCACTCAACGGCCACGGTCTTGAGGCGCAGGCTGTCAACCGCACGAACTGGAAGGGTGCCCTCGAGGCAGAGTATCGCACCGGGCCAGCCCCTGGGGTGACTTTGTCCTTGGACAACCTCATGGAGGAGAAGATTACGCCCATCTGGGATGTGATTGGTGTTATTAACGGCACAAACCCAGAAGAAACAGTGGTAATCGGAAATCACAGGGATACCTGGATGATTGGTAGGTTGAGTAGCACTCCCTTGGAACCGCAGTTGCTGATCAGCTTGTACAGGCGGCACCGGTGACCCCAACTCTGGCTCTGCCATCCTCGTAGAGCTCACCAAGGCCTTCAAGAAGCTCGCTGATGCAGGCTGGAAACCCAAGAGAAACATGTAAGTTTCTCCTCCTCCCTTCTTATCACTACCTAAACAAAGCTGACACGTTCATACCAGCATCCTCGCCTCCTGGGACGCAGAAGAATACGGCCTCCTCGGCTCCACCGAGTGGGTAGAAGACCACGTCGGCTGGCTTAGCAACACCGTGGTCTCCTACCTGAACATCGACGTCGCCGTGTCAGGCCCACGCGTTGTCTTGGGTGCCACCCCTGAACTGCACACCATTGCCACCGAGTTGTTCAAGAAAGTCGTTCACCCCAACTTTGGCGCTTTCAACATCAGTCTGTATGACTCCTGGCAGAACGACGCCGGTGGAAAGGCCGAAGTCGAGGTGCTTGGAAGCGGGAGTGACTTCACTGCATTCTTGCACTCGGGAATTTCCTCGGTGAGTTCCCCCTTTACCCCTCTATTTTCCCCCCCAACGAAGGGTCTAACTCTCTCCATCAGCTCGATATCGGCGCCGGCAACGGCCCCACCGATCCCATCTGGCACTACCACAGCAACTACGACACCTACCACTGGATGTCCACCTTCGGCGACCCCGGCTTCCACATGCACGCTGCCATGGGCCAATACCTCGCCCTGCTCGCATACCACCTCGTCTCCGACACCATCATTCCCTTCGACATCCCCACGTACACCACCGAGCTGCGCGCATACCTCGAAGATCTCGTCGAGAATATCGAAGCCTCCGGCGAGGAGATCGACACGTCTGCTATCAAGGATGCGATCGACGAGTTTGAGAAGCGCGCGAAGGAAGTTGATGCCCTTGCCAAGACGGCAGCAACTACCGGCGATGAAGGCCTCATTACGTTGGTGAATACCAAGTATCGGGACTTCCAACGGGGGTTTGTCTCGCAGGGTGGGCTGCCGAATAGGGAGTTTTACAAGCATGTTGTCATGGCGCCGGGGTTGGATACAGGGTATGCGGCCGTGACGTTCGCGGGGGTGTCGGAAGGGCTGCAGTATGGGAACTTTGAGGTGGCGAGGGAGTGGGTTGGGAGAACGGCGAGGGGGATTCTAAGGGCGGCGGAGATATTGGCTGTTTGAGGTTCATAGTTTGGGGTGTTGTCATCTTGCAGTAATATTCGGATCCTTGGGCTGCTCGGTATCTATGTGTATTGATGCTCGTTTCGTTCACTCGTAACACCGCCTTAAAAAGTCGAGGGATCCCTCCTTCACTTGCGGGCCAAAGCCTTCACCACCGCCTCAAGCGCCATCTTGTCGGCGCCCCGCACCCTGTCGACTAGCCCATCGGCGGTAAGCCCAACAGACTGCCGCCCCTGCAAGCCCTCAACAGTCACTCCCTTGGGCTCCCCCTTGTGGAAGAACACAAAAGTGGGCATCGCAGAAACGCCATAGCGCCCAGCAACATCCTTGACATGGTCGACGTTCACCTTGGCGAAAGCGAGATGGCCATTGATGGAGTTGTTGTCGGCCAATCCCGAGAAGACGGGCGCAATGGCGCGACATGGTGGGCACCAGTCAGCGTAGAAGTCTACCACAACGTAGTTGTTGGACGAGAGGACCGCGTCGAACTCGGCTGCGTTGGCGACTTTGTAGACGCGGCCTGATGTCTCGGGGATAGGCTCAGCTTTTCCGAATAGGCCCTTGAGGGATGTTAGCCTCAGTCGCGTAGAGTTATTTCACTCACGTGTGAAAATCGTGACATGGACAATTGAATCGATTGAATCGATTGACGCGACGATGCGGGGATGGACACATACTCTTAATACCAGGACAACGAGGAATGCTAAACAGACATAGCCTAGGGTATTCATCTTGCTGTCTTTCGTGGAGCGTGCTGTCGTTTTGGTGATGTGGCGTTGTGGTTGCTGCGAGGAAGAGATTGAGGGTGACGTGGCTTATCTCCGGAAGACGTGATCTTGCAACAACCTGGAAGGTCCCACCAATTACCTAAGCAGCAGGGGTGGGAATCACAAGCTCCATTGGCCAGGCTTCACCTTGTGGGTCATCTCACATTTAGCCCGCTATCAACTTGAGACTCTGTTGAGAATGCGAATTGCCAGATGGACGAGGGCCTTTCAGAAGCTTGATAGGATGCTGATAGCAGATAAGACATGCCGTGCTCAGAAAACGCGGTACGGCAATCGAATTCGGCTATTTTCTGCACGTTCGGGACCCACCGCCGCGACTAACGCTCCGTTCGGTCGAGCTTTCAGCCGCAAGCCATCAAGGCTCACCCGGATATTGACCAGAGAAACTTGCGGCGAGCTTGTCAACGAGGCTCTGTGGGCTCTAGTGGGAGTTCGGGGGAAGAAACTGTTTTGCGCGCTGCGACCACCTAGCGGTCACTGCAGCCATTCAGATAGGAGGAGCGAGCTGTCAACTTTCAGAATGGCTCTTTCCTCGACTTGTGCCAGCCAATGAAAGCAGCAAAAGCGCATGGCGACAAAGACCACCCAATTGCACCTGCCGCTTCACACTGGAGGCCAGTCAAGATGCTCGGCTGTTAAGCTCAAAGGTCTGATTCTGGCTTAGATCACAGGCCCACCGGCGCCACGAATGCTCCATTGGCTCTCCCATCGCTCATCTGCAGCGCTAAGACACAGGTATTACCTAGTTGGGCAACAAAACTGGCTCATACTGCCTCATCGCGCGGTCAATGGTATCACCGCTGATGATTAAAGAGGCAAGGCCCGGGGAACCCTGCGTTCCAGAGGCTCGAGCCGGAGCATCTCTTTCAAGGCCCCCTCATGAGCAATGAAACTCACTCTTACCAGGCTGGCGGGGCTCACCGCCCTCCTTTCCTCCGAAACTGCGCACGCTATAGGGCCAGCATTTCTCACTGGTTTTGGCTTCAATCCCTATGATCCGCTGTGCGCCGAGTCATGTCTGCGGTCGCTGAGCTCCTACATGCTTGGCTGCACCCCGGGCGGCGCAGACCACGGCCATGGCCACAGCTCGGCCACTCCTCCCGAATGCTACGCACAGGACACGTCGTTCCTGACCTTGGTCGCCTGGTGTATGTCGGACAAATGTGCCAAGGACGAGGTTCCCATCTCTAAGCTACAGCAATTTTGGGAGCAGTTTGTCACCGGGAGCAGCAAGGTCACGCCGAAATGGCCTTACTCCGTTGCACTCGCCAACGTCAGTCCCCGGCCGCCGATGTACCAGCTCGGCCCCGACGACACCGACCTCAACCACACCTCCCTCGTGTCGCCGAATGCCTACCTCGCCCAGTGGAACGTCTTGGGCGGTGTGGCCCGCGAAGGGCTCGTTGAGTCAAATTTCAGGTGGGCCACTTTAAGTCGTCTTGGCCAAAGCAGCATTGCTAACTCTGGCACATAAAAGTCTCATCATAGTCGTTTGGTCACTTGGTATCCCAGTAGCACTTACTTGGCTGGGTTAACTCCCCTTCATGGGTCGACTATTTCGTTCGGTAAGGCCTGACAGCTCCCCGTCAGGGGTACGGGAGATGCCAACAACACCAATGCTAACGTTCTTCTCAACAGGCGAAGCCGTACCTCATCTACCCCAGCCTCATCGGCAAATACCAAGTCCAACCCCTCCCCTTCCTCCTCGGCAACTCGCCCACCCTCGGCCAAAGCATCTACATCGCCATCTTCCTCGCCCTCAACATCCTCCTCGCCGCCACCAGCTACAAATCCGCCCAGCCCTCCGCCTGGTTCGCCACCCAACGTACCGAAATCGCTGCCTACGTCCTCTACCGCACCGGCACCCTCGGCTTCGCCCTCCTCCCCATCGTCTTCCTCTTCTCCTCGCGCAACAACCCCCTCCTCTACCTCTCTACCTGGTCCCACTCCACATTCCTCCTCCTGCACCGCTGGACCGCCCGCGTATTCGCCGCCTATGTCGTCGCCCACTCCATCATCGGCCTGCAGGTCTACGCCGCCAGCGCCAACACCGTCTGGTGGATCTGGGGCGCCGTCGCCACACTTGCCACTGTCATCTCCGCTCTGTCCAGCGGGCTGTACCTGCGCAAAGGCCAGTACGAGATCTTCCTCGTCATGCACATCGTACTAGCCGTCTTCATCGTCGTCGGGTGCTGGTACCACGTCACAATCTGGTACGGCGCCATGGGCATCGCCTGGCCGGACACGAGCTGGGGATACGAGGTGTGGATTTATCTTGCCATTGGGGTGTGGTTCTCTGACCGGCTGGCGCGTGTGGTGCGGGTGATGAAGAACGGGGTGTTGCGCTCAACGGTCACGGAGCTGGAAGGGGGGGAGTATGTCCGGGTGGATGTACCGAGGGGGCATTGGGGGGCGGAAGAGCCGGGGAGGCATGTCTATGTGTGCTTTCCGACGCTGGATCTGCGCAGGCCGTGGGAGAATCATCCGTTTTCGGTGGTTCCGACGCATATGCTAAGGGGGTCGGAGTTAGGATCAGGGGGTACTCCTGGGGATTTGGAGGCTGGGGAGAGATGGACAGGAGATGAGGAGAAGCAACCTAAGACAACGATCGCTCCGCACGGCAGTCCTGGCGGTGCTAATAGTGCTACTAACGACGCGGGAATCACGCTGGTGATCAAGAAGGGCAGCGGTCTGACGAAGTACCTCAAGACACATGACAGCTTGCTGACGCTTCTTGATGGACCGTATGCAAACAGTCAGCCAAAGGAGATTCTGCGTTGCGATCGGATTCTTCTCGTGGCGGGTGGGATAGGTATCACAGGCGTGCTCCCGTGGGCGTACAGCCATCGGAACGTCATGCTTGCGTGGGGTGTTTCGGAGTCGGCCCGGCCTTTGTTGGAAGTATTCGAGCTTGGTGGTATTGTGGACAAGGAGGTGCGCGTGGGAAGGCGGCTTGATGTGGTTGAGCTGATTGAGGTGGAGGCGAAGGCAGGCTGGGATCGTGTTGGTGTTGTGGTTTCTGGGCCTGGTGGGCTTTGTGACGATGTCAGAGCCGCTGTGGTAGCGGCAGGGAGGAAGGGGAAGACAGTGTTTGAGTTGGAGGTTGATGCGTATTCATGGTAGTGGTGAGCCTGTCTGGGAACAGGTCATCTGGTTTGATCAGCTTGGGTGTTTGGATGTTGAATCTTCCCTATCGGGGAGAAAGTCCAAGTGACGCTAGGAAAACTTTCGTTTCAAAGATCAACCGATATTCAACATCTCAAACTCTAGCACCCCGGTCACGATCATTTCCACTGCCTGTCCCGTCATCAACCCATGCACGTATGACTCTCCAAGAATCACATTTCGCTCTCCATCGGCCCTCAGTACAACTGGTATATCCAGCCCGGTGATCACCCAGATTTGATCCCCTGGCTTTGCGGTCTTCGGAACAAGGGCTAACCGCGCTTCCTCCGTAATTGCAAACAACCTCCCCGAGATATAGACTGAGAGAGCGTGCCAGAAGGAGATGGCTTCAGCGTCGTCGGGGTCCTCAAGGTCATCGCCATTCGCGTCTGTCGTTTGTGACCCGCTGACCGACAACTCGCCCCTTTTTCCATTCTTTCGCCCCAGAGCGATAAGATGAGACAAGCCAACCATATTTCTATGATGCTCAGAATATCGTCCGCCTGCACACATCGTCTCAGTGAAAGCTGAGTAGACGGCAGTTTCACTCCGGCAATTCGGCCACGGGATGGTTTCAAGTTCCTCCACTAGAAAACTCAGAAAATCTTCGAGGCCGAGTGCAGGAAATGTAACCAGACTGTCAGTATCGGAAAAGCTGAGTTGGCAGTTTGCATGATAGTACTCGTGGAACCTGAAACACTTCCGAATAGTATCAGCCCGGATACCGAGTAGCTTAAGATGTGGCCCCTCGATGGTAGGCGGGCACTCCGGCAGAGCAGGGCCACCTGCGCTGAACACCACACCCCGTGAAGGGCGCGAGATGTCGTTGAGTTTCGCGGCGATATGCCAACGTATCACCCACGATGGGTAGCCGTCAGCGAGACTCTCGCGTGTATGCTCAACTGCAACCAAGAACCTCAGACCGACGGTCTCTAGAAAGAGTTTCGTCACTTTAACATAAAGCTCATTCAAATCCTCTGTGTAGTCTGGTTCGATAGCTGGTCGTTCACCATCTCCGATTTGGGCAAGAGGGTGGCCGAGGAAGGCGTATATGCGGTCCCTGGGATCACTGCACGACAGCAACGAAGCGTGATCCAGCAAGTCGAAAAACGTCGGGTCCCACTCCCCCTCCCCCTGTCCCCAAGCCCCCCAATCCAACCACTGATGGATTTTCAGGGTACTGATTTCATACCGTAACAGCCGAGTCTGTCGGTTCGCCCACACGGCCGTCATCACTAAGTCCCGATAGCCAAACTCCTCCTCCCCATACAGCACCACCGGCTCCCTTGCCAACCCTACCTCCTGAATCACCCACACCCTCCGAAACCACGGCCTCCCCATCACCTCCGCCAACGCCTGCCAGGCACTGTCCGCATTCCGAAGCCACTCATCCCCATCCCCATCCCCGTCCTCATGATTTCCCGTATCTAAATCCCTTCCTCCGTCCCGAAGAAACTTTGACTTCACCTTCTCCACCAACCCCTTTACCTCCCTCTCCGCCCCCTCCGTCGGCGCACCGCCCATGCACACCAACACCCGCTCAGCGCGTGCATATATCTCGCCCATGAATGCTACCTGCGCGCTGCGTTCGGCGTCATCCGCCTGATTGATGCAGATCGCATCAGCCCAGATATAATGTGGAACTGCATCGGCAGGACAAACGCGCCGCAGCGCCCAGTGGAGGTTGGGCGTGATTTTGGCGATGGCGTTGTTGCATGTTATTTGGTGCAGGGGGGTGTGGGGATCGCCCCAGACGTAGGAGATGGCGGAGTAGGGCGGGGCGGAGGAGAGCGGGTGGGTTGAGATGGTGCTTGTGAGTGGTGCAGTGGGGGAGGCGGAGGGGTGGATTTGGAGGAGGCGGATGGTGCGTGTTGGTGGTGGGGGGAGGGGGAGGTAGATGTGGTAGGGAAGTGGTGTTGATTTGAGTGTTGTTGACATTGGATCTCCCGTCTTTAGAGTGAATAATCGTCGTACTGACAAGTGTAGTTGTTGGGAACACGTTGATGGCGGGAAAGAAAGGACGCGGCGTCTTAAAAACCCTGGAAGGCCCCACGTGGCACGTGGTCCCCAGAGGGCGTCCTGTAAAACGAAATACCAATGGGTTCAGTTTCTTCGCTTGACACCTCTCATTCGCTAGCATAGCCACAAGACATGTGCGATTTTCAACGAAATATCCGGAACCGGGACCGGGAAACTGCAGTGCAACTAATTAACCATAACTAAAATATCTGGCTACCTTAGGTAGGTAGGCACACTATGTAATTCGTCCGATTCGTCCGTACCACATGGCCGCCCAGGATGATCAAAACTGAAAACTGGCGACAGTTGAGACCAAAGAACAGCAGCTTCTCAATCCCTCGGCCCCTCCTCCGCCACCGCATCCTCCAAAATAACCTTGGCTGCTTCATAGCTCGCCATACATGTAAACACCCCCACAATCGAAAACGGACTCGGCACCCTCAACCCCTCGATCCCCCGTACCCCAAACTGTCCATCACAACCATCGCCACGCCCCCGTTCAAGTCTCCGCCATTGACAACCCATCGTACCTCTCCTTTGGTTCCCCGCTTATCAGCTTGCCCATCATTGCTCAGGCTCTCAACGCGATGATGCGTGTTGTCCAGGGACTTTGGTTGGCGCCAAGAAACCCATCTGTGCATTGATGAAGATCGTGACGTGGAACCATTTATGTCGCTTGACTGGGAGGGGTGGGCAGTCTTGTTTCTACCTGTCGAGTTCCGCTTTGAGTTCCCGATGTCTGACTCCAAGGATAAGGTGCCGGCCTGAGTCACTTCAGGAGGGCAGTGAGCCCATGCTCCAACGTGAAGGAGGATGAGAGATTTATCGCCGAGCGAGGCAGGCACCTGAGTGTTGGACATGGTAACGAGCGAGGTTCCGCTGCCGGCTTGAGCTTAACGTTTGAGAATGGAGAGCTCATGTTGGCGTTCTTGAAGCAAACCGACTTGATCTTGATATAAGTATCACCACTCGACTTTGGTTCTGTAACTTTGTCCGCATTTGGGCCATTGGGGCTTGCGCCCGCAATGTGCATTTTTCTTCTTCCTTATTAGGATAAAGAAATTTCCGCACTTTAAGGCGAGATGCTTTTGGGCAAAAGCATCGACGTTGTCGAAAACCTGATCATTCATCATTTGACTCATGGTTTGCGTTTCACTTGATCTGGATTACCCCTTCTGGTGAAGGGATTTTGAGCGTCGCTGATCAGTGCTATTGATTGGCCCAAGGAGTGAGTGGGGGGATGCTCCCTGTGCTAGTCCTAAAGCGGAAGTGGGAATTCTCAGTGCGTGGGCTCCGCTGTTCTGCATTCACCTCTGCTCCACTTCAGCCTGGCACCAACTCCTTGACGTACCCGTTGGTCCTCAATGCACTGGAACATGAATGCTCCTTTCTAAGTCACTTCAAACTACTGCTCGCTACCTAGACTCGACGTGCTATCCGAGCCGCCGTCGCCTGCTCCACCAAGATGTCGAAGCCGAAGCCATTCAAGTTTGTCTGGGAAAGCGGTTCCAGCGCACCGCGGGCAGCAGCACTATCCGATTCAGACTGGGAAAGACACCGCGAAACCATTACCGGGCTTTATCAGTCCATGACGCTGAGTGAAACAATGAGGCAAATGCGAAAACGGGCTGGCTTCTCTCCATCGTAAGCATCCTTTGCAACACCCATGCACCAAGTCTTCTAATTGAACCGGCACGTACAGCCGCAAGCAATACGTGCTTCAGCTCGACAAATGGCGTGTTCACAAGTACAAACGCTCACACGGGCCGTCGTTGGCGGATGAAAATGGCGAGATGGCGTCGGCGGGTCGAGAGAATCCAAACAGCCAGAGTGAGAGATGCAGCCTGTAGTCGATATCACGTGCAGCGCTGACCATTATACCCAGTCTGCCCTGGAAGTGGTTCCCTGCACCCACCGGAATTACTGGAATGCCCGGACACGAGGCTTAGTAAACGACGGAAGACGGAGAGCGACGCTGGCCCGGATACAGAATCGAAGAGTGGCTTGTTGTCGTCGCCATTGGGGCATGTCCATACCTGCTCCAAGGAGACGACTGAGCGTCAGGACAAGCCTCATTCGGCGCCGCTTTCAGATTGCTGCACTGCTCCTGAGGATGCTATCCCCCTTGGGAAGGCTGAGCCTTTCGAGCTTGCTGCCGAGTTCTTGCTGCATTCCCAATTCTACGAGGATTCATTTCGCATCTTCTCCTTCCTTCTAGATTGGAGGCGGACTCAGCCTAGCCTACGATGCCCTTTCCATACCAGCTTGTCTCGCCGGGCCGAAATCGGTTGCGCTCGCTCAGCAGTTATCAGAACAGATGTCGACAAAGCCGAACAACGACTGTGGACGAGCTGTGCTTGGTTTGCTGAGCAGGGGAGCGACGGAACGGAGTTCCTACCAAATGTAAGAGTGTTGACTTCCTGTCTGCGCTGGATCTTGAAGGAGTACACCGGTTCCCCGTTAAAACGTCCGTTTGATTGGATCGACTGGCCGCGACCCAAAGAAAGAGGTGCCGATTTTGTCGACTTTTTCAGTGCACTATGGATCAAGTTAAGAAACGAGGATACACGCGGAACCCCCCCGGAGCGGTCTTCGGTGCCACGAGAGGAATTTGGCATCTCACCCATGGAGCTGTTAGTAGTCATGGCCACCATTGTGACCGAAGAAGACTCAACAGTTGCGATCCGAGGACATGCTGAGGCGCCGACGGATCAACCACAACGGGATGCTATTTTGAAACTGCTCAAACTCCAGGAATCAGAACTCTCCAGACGCTTTCTCCGTGTCTTTGCCAATCTTGGGCGTCTCTGCCCTCGAAGGATTATCTGGGAAAGCAGCAAGGACCTAAGTGGCGCGAACTTCAGGGGATCGGTCTTGGATTTTGCGCAACAATGCTTCGACATACCCATCCGGTCTCTCACGGGTTATACCATGAGTGCTTCGAGGTTTTGCAAAGAAGTGAGACAGCCCTCGCTGCCAACCTCCGGGTCTGTCCAGCTGGGCATGCCCGCCACACCTAGTACTACCAGTATGCTGTGGCCCAGCTCATACATGTACTCGATACAGGAGGTTGACCCTGCAACAAGCCTGGATATTTCGTCATCCGGCCAGAAGCCAGATGATGACGATCCCATCGCGCTATCCCCTGTCCCTGACTTAATCTCGCCGCTGTCCATTAACAAACGCAATGCAGAGCTCGATGCCGATGCCGATGCCGCTTTGGAGGCCGGAGTACCACTCGACTTGCTTTTCCACCATGCCGACGACTCTAGCCCAGCTCCCACCAAGCCAGCGGCGAAATCTCCAACCACACCCTTACACCCTCTGCCAAGCAGCAAACCATCGAGTACTTCCTGTTCGCTTTGGGAACTTCAGTTCCCACCATTGAATGACTCCCTTCAATCGCCAGATCTCAGATCGATGGCGGCCCTGCGAGACCTTGCAGCTGAAACGGTTGGCTTGCAATCAAGCAAGCTCTCAATCGACCTCCCGTCGGCGGTTCTGGGAAAAACGAGCTGGAATAGCGTTGGCAGTGCTTTGCAGGGTTTCAGTGGTGTGTCTGGTCATGGTGCTAATTATCAGGCTGGCACTATAGCGAGCGACGGCGCTTCAGGAAGTCTCGCGAGGTTACTCACCAAGGGCAGATGACGAAGCATGGGACGGCCGTGGTGGGTGATCCTACGGCGGCGACAGCTACGCATATTATGCAGGCGACGGAGAGCGGCAGGACGAAGGTGGTGGGGCTGGCTTGGGTAAATTTCGGGGTGCCATTACTGTGGGCGCGAATGTTTGGATGGCTTCGAGGTGATGGAACACGTGGCGGGTATGTACTTGTCGCATATGGTTTGGACACGGTTAAATGTTTGAGTCAACCGGCTAACCGTCAGGTGTCACAATCGTAGCCATGGCTCAGACGATAGCTAATACGACCATTTGGACCATGGTATAGTTTACGGCTTCAGTGAGCGAGCACGCAGATACCCAAAATATCCATGAGCAAGTCGCCCCCAAATTAGAGATGTGAATGGCTTCAGCTAGCACGGGCCACCAACAATCACCTTCCCCCTTTCCCAAATACTAATACATCAACCCCAAAACCACCCCCACCAAGCTTCACCTCCCCAGCCTCCCCACCGCCCCCCACAACAAAGACTGCGCATACATCACATGCATCTCCATCAACACCCACGGCAGCCTCCCAAAGTTCCTCCTCCCTCCTCCCCCCGGATCCATCCGTTGCGCCTCAACCGAGACATACGTCACCCTCACCATCTCCTTCGAGTCCTCCATCCTTTCAATAATAAACTCCTGAAACCCGCCCTGCATCACCTGCCACGGCAACCCTACCGCCGCAATGACCCGGTTCACCTTCTGGATTGGCTGTCCTGTGCCCCTCCAGTAGAGCACCAGACCGGCTGCTTCTCCCTCTCCATTCCTACCCTGAAGGACGTCCTTGTTGGAAGGGAACGCCGCGACTGGGTTTGGTGCTGTGTCGGGTAATAGCAGCGGGTTGAGAGGCTGCCCTGAAGCGGAACTCCATGTCCCGAGGAGGAATGCCCCGGGGTTGGGGGCTGTGCCGAAGAGGTGTTGCCCTGGTGTGAATGACAGGGGCGGGACGCCACGGTTCATGAGCCAGCGCTCGAATGCCATGACGGGAGAGCTGAGGAAGGCGGCGAAGAGAGTCTTGACTAGAGGGAGGAGATCGGTTCCGGATTGGGGGGTGTCTTTGGTGAGGAGGGAGATAGGAAGCTCGACTTGCACGGCTGTGAAGGAGGGGATCCAGTGGGTGGGGGTGGTGTTGTCGCCTGGCCAGGAGGGGAGGAGCGTTGACGATGAGAGGCCCCATGCCGGGTGGTTGGTTCGTTCGCCGATCTCGACGAAGTTGCGGCATGCGCTTGATTTGGGGACCGTGGAGAGGGGGATCCGGCGGCATTTTTGGTTGAGTTTTCGACGGGTGAGGAGGAACGCTGTCCCGCTGACGGCGGCGAGGGAGAGGGCGCCGCGGATGAAAAGGCGCGGCTGCCATAAAATGGACATGATTGCGAAACTTCGAGTCGATGTGGATGGTGTCGATGTGGGCAGGAGATGGGAAGTTGATCAAAGCTTTCGAGGGAGTTACGGTTGTTTCAGGGGATGGAAATGACCCGTAGGATCCGGACACGGTCCCGAGAACTCCCGCCCGGAGTATGCCGGGTTGGGGCCAAAAAGGCCGCATTTGGACGGACGGCCAACGAATCCCAGCCCAAAAACCATCAATCGACATTCAATTACTGAGAGTATTAACATCTTAAACAATGCTTGGTTGCACCGGTGGCTGATGCACCGGCAGCAAGGAGAGCCAGAGCCGCGTTTTCATTCCCGGCGCGACATGGTGTTGAGCCAGTTTTGGTTGCAGCATCAACCTCGGCACTAGCATCAAGGAGGACCCGGCACTCGGCTTGTCTATCCTATCTCGAAGCAACGATGTGCAGCGGCGTCAATCCAGTGGTGGTTTTGCTGTTGAGATGAGCCCCAAACCGGGGATTTAGCAGGACTCGGAGCAAGTCGATGGGACCTTCGTGACCCATCAGGAGGCGATGCAGCTCCGTGAAGCCGAACTCCTCAATCACGGTCTCGATAGGTAGTATCTCGGCAATTTGGTGCGTGCGGTCATCGTTTTTGCCGGCGAGGGAGTGGATAAGAGCCTAGTCGACGGCAGAAACACCGTGCTTGTTTTGTTGGAAGGGATCTGCACCGGCCTGGACGAGGAACCTCAGCACTCGGACGTCTGCCCGCGCTATGACTGCGTAAAGGAGTGGCGGGTAGCTATTGAACGTAATATCGTGGACGGAAGAAGGCCGTGCCGTAATGAGAGCCTTGGCTCCTTCGACATCGTCAGAGTCGATCCTCCCAAAGATGCTGAAAGAACGACTGTTGGAGGTAATCACTCGATGAATGTGGATGAGTAACTCTGAGCCGCTGTACTGGCAGAAGAACGCAGATAAGACGGCATTTGCGAATTCCCAAGTCGGCCCCCAGTCGTTGTAGGTGACAAGCTCCTCGAGCTGAACTTTGGCAGCCGCCAACGTTCGCAAGACGAACGCGGTGTGGCGATTAGCGAAGCGAATCGTGTCTTGTTTGTCTTGCAGGTGCGCGCCGGGATGGTGCGCCAGAGCACATCGGGATGCTGTTTCTGCAGCAGGGTTGGACCCTTTTCATCCGGCCGCCGGATATCGTCAAGATGGAGTGCGTCAGGACCAGTAGTAGCGGCCTGTATTGTCAGCGGTCATAGACGAAGAGGGAGACACAAAGACTCACCGCAGTTGATGCCCGGCCGCTTGGACTTGCGCAGCTTGCAGTCTGTGCCGTGCTCGCACTTGGGGACGGTGCGCTTCGGCAGCCAGGGCGGGGTGGTGATGGTGGCAATTGAACTAGGGTGGATGGGGTGGTTGATTTCTGGGCGCGGTGTTGGAAAATTTTCGTGGGAGCGTGAAAAAAAAAACTTGGTATCACCGCCAAAGGCCCTCTTCATCCCAAGTAGCTCTTGCTAAAAATTTCATTGATCACGGATCAAGTTAGATACAAATCTGTGAAAACCTGCACAAACCTGTGAATTCTTAACCGGTCTCGTGGCAACCTCCCTTCACTTTTCCAACAACATGGACACTTGTTCCGGTGGCCAGGGCGACGACTTTCTGGCGCGGCGAGGTGCCATTCGAGAGCCTTCAAGTGGTCTTCCCTACCCTGTCGTCGGCTCTCACCCCCGTGCCGTCGCCGGCTTGATAGCGAACTCGACAACCCCGTCCGTAAGGGTTTCGATTGTGGCGACGCCGACAATACCTTCCGCGGCATGCTTCGGGCAGCAATCGACCGCATCCAACCCAACGTCCTCACATCTCTTTGCGCCTACCGCATCGACTTTGAAGGCAATCCCACAGAGCTGAGCCTGCTCGTCACCGTCCTCCCAGGCTCGCTGACGCCATCTGAAGCCATCCAAGCCATTGTGGAGCTCTCAGCGGTCCTGTGTAGCCACGACAAACGACTTGGCGCGATTGCTATCGAGGTTGCTGAACAGACCATCTCCCTTGCTGCCAACAGTGAACAGGCGGAAGTGGAAGTGGGAATGCACTCCCAAGCAGATCCGACCGAGGACGTCAAATCAATGTCGTATGATGCGTCCCCTCCCTCCGGCTCGAGCGTTGGCCTTGTGGGGGACCAACAAGGCGCAGGCACGTTAGGTGCCTTCCTCCGCATCATGATGGACGGCACGCCGCAGTACTTTGCCTTGACCTGCAGCCATGTTCTCTCCAGTAAGTAGGACCTTTTCTTTTTGCCTCAGTACCTTGCTAATATTTGCAGCGTCCAAAATTCCTACTATACCTGGTAACAGCGAGCCAAATGTTGTCTGTCCTGCAGAAAAAGATAATTTTTTTTGGTGGCAAGTTGCTGAAGCTGGTATTTCGTTTCGGAGTACGGATACCACAAGAGTTGAAGCCGCTCAAGCTCAAAAGCGCCACTGCATAGCGCCTCGCCATCCGATTGGTACTGTATATGCAACTTCAGGCTTACGAGCAAGCATGGATCACTGGGTGCTAGACTGGGCCCTTGTGAAGCTTGACTCAAACCGCTTTACATATAAGCAGCTATAGAATGTAGGTTTTATTTATTTATTTTACATTAAGTTTTTTTTACTTGCTAATAAGTCTACAGATTCTCTCACCTTCTAGCCTCGTGATATTCGAGAAACACGTCAACCCTAAGGGTTGGAATGAGCTAGACTGAACACCTCGTGTGAACACAGCAGTTCCTGCAAAGGATGCAGCTCTTAGAAAGGGCTCCTATCTGTTCAAAATCGGCCGTACAACAGGCCACACGGTTGGTAAATTTCATGATATTGACCCTAGCGTCACTATCATGTATGCCATTGACGGGCCTAGCGGTAAGGAGAATATCCTTGTAAAGGGCAAGACTCTTGTCGTCCGCTCGGGAAACAACAGCGCGTTTGCGCGTTGCGGAGACTCAGGTGCCCTTGTGCTTAACAGCCATGCAGAAGCCGTTGGTATGGTCACAGCCGTGGCTAAAGGCTCGGTGGCGTACGGCGTTGTTTACGTTTCGCCCTTTCCGCCTATTGTTGATAACATCAAGGAAATCCTTCAGCGTGGACCTGGTGATGGAGAGGTTCCCGTAGAGCTGCTATAGTAGACAGAAAGAAAGGGCGAGGAATCATTATACTAGCCGTACCTGCTTGGTTGCTGTGGAACTACATTGACTGGTCAAGGTTTTATCGGTTACTATCTGCTTCTCGTAGCTCATCAGCGAATTGCTTTGGTGTTCTGCGTTACCTACCTGGTAGAGATTCTCCTATCTAGGGATAATGGCGTAAGGCATATCACGTCGACCCCCCATGCACTGTGCATCAACCAAACTGATGACGGGGAACGAAACAGCCAAGTTGCACAGATGGCAAGCATCTACCGACGTCCTCGTCTGGCTTGGAGAGGAGGTTCCGAGCACAAAGATGGCGATTGACAGCATTTCTCAGCTTGCCATTACGCAGGAAAGCGTTGGTCCGTCGATAAAATCTCTCCGTGCCCGTCGCGGACGCTCTGCCAAATATCGACCTCATCCGAGAAGACTTTGGCCGCTGCAAGTTCACTGATAAGAAGCTTGTGGCTATGATCCGCTTCTTTGCGGGGAATGTCTGGTTTAGTCGGGTCTGGACTCTCCAAGAGATGTTGCTGGCTCGCCAAACCGAGTTCATCTGCAGGAGCGTCATCGCTCCGCTGGAAGTGGTTTGGAAAGGAAGCTTGATTGTCATGCTTTTTTCTGCGGCAAGTAGCATTTACCACGACATTTGTGGCCTGCCTGAGTTTGGATGGCCTAAAATGTTTACGGTTGCTATTGACTATCACTGAATGGAGAGGATCACAGGCGAAGAGTCTTCATTCATTGGTATCACGGCGTATACATAGTGCGGCCGATGCGCCACAGACCCTAAGGATAAAGTGTTTGGACTCTTGGGGATATCAAGTAAGTCTCTGGTACCCGCTGTGGATACATAACAGGAATTGTGCTGACTGTTTTAATAGAAATTTTGACAGGTAGCTATCTCATGTACGGCGAGCTGGAGGAAAAAGAAGCCTTGGAGTTTACCAAGATTACACTCTACTGACACATCACCTCTGACGGTCACTCATCCTCCACATGCTTCAAGTTATCCCGCACCGTATCCTCAAACTTGCGCCACTCGCCCTGGCCACCCCACTTCTTCATCAGAGCCAACGGCCTGGACTCGTCCGTCGTCAAGCTGAGGTCCGGAAGTCCAGAAAAGTCGTCATCAACAAACTTATGGCGTGGATACAGCTTGCGCAGAACCGCAAACACCTCCATCCACGTATGGTAACGGCCCCAGGCCTGGATCCGCTCGCTGCGCATGTCCGTGTCCAACATGGCCGCGACATGCAGCAGTCCAACATCCTTGACGTCAACCGCGAAGACTTCACGCTATTGTTAGCACAACCCCTCTAAATTTACAAGGAAAGCAAAACAGAATGACATACCAGCAGGCACAAACTCCGTCGCAGGCCCCTTCCCCTCCCACAAATCCGGAATCATCCTCCCGCTCGGCGCCGCACACTCCCCATTCAACCGCTCTCCCCAAATGACCTGCGGCGACACCACATTGACCACAAACCCCGGCCGCTCATCCCTCACAAACCGCCACACCTCCCGCTCCGCCGCGACCTTGCTCGCCATGTACACCGGAATCGCACGCTCAGGGCCATAAGGCGGCGGCGCCCATGCAATATCCAACGCTGCTTCATTCCATGAGTCTTGTGTGACGTGCGTGGTGTTCCCTGGGACAAGCATCGTCGCCGCGACGATAGAGCTCGTGAACACGAAGCGACGCACCGAAGCCTCCGAGGCAGCGGCGCGGAGGATGGATGTCGCAGCAGAGACGGTGGGGGGAATTACCTGGTTCGGGTCGGGGTTGAGGCCAATGGTGGCGACGTGGGCGACGGCGGAGACGTTCTTGATGGCGGAGGAGAAGGCGTTGGGAGCGGTCATGTCGGGGACGAGGCATAGGGTGAGTTGGCCGCTGGTGATGTAGGGGTGGAAGAGGTGGGTGAGCCAGGATGCGCGGGCGAGATCGCGGACGGTCCCGCGGACGTGGTACCCGCGGGAGAGGAATTGGCGGGTTATTTCGGAGGCGACGTGGCCGGTGACGCCGGTGATGAGGATGAGGGAGCCTTTGGGGATGGCTGGGGTGGGTTCGGCCATGGTGGTGTCTGTGAGGCGAGTCTTGGGGTGAAGATGGGAGAGGGGTGATAAGTTTGGATGCTAATGTTTGGAACAAGGACATGAACAAGAGGCTGCAACACGACTTATATATCCAAAAGTCAGACAGGAAGATCTCGGACATATCATGTAGCGCACTACCTCGAAAGGGAAATCAGGTTTCTTGGCGAGGAGTGTGTCCTATGGCATTGTACACACGACATTGGTAATCCAGCCATTCCCTACACCCCCTCAAGAAAGGCGTACGACCCCCCAAAGCAATCATACTCCTGCAATACCCCCTTATCATTTGTCAGCCGGCGCAGAAAAAAAGCCAACAACCCATTCAGCCCCAAATTCCCAAGCCCACCCCTGAGATCAGCCATCTTGATAGCCCCAAGGACATGGTTCCTCGACGCCTCAAGATTTCCCACCGCAATCTGCATCCCACAGCATCAGCATCCCACAACCCAACCGAAACCGGGACGAAACGGCAACAAACCTCATCCGTACTCAGCGCAATCACCTTCGCCAACGCCGAGTCCCCCAGCGCCACCCCCGAGTCCCCCGCCAGCGTCGCCGCCAGACTCCGCAAACACACCAGCTTATACTGTATAGCCAGCGTGCTGATAGCGCGTTTCCGAGCATCTTCCTTTTCCATCACGGCTAGATGTCTGCACGCCGCGAGAAACACACCGCTCAGCAACCCTGGGTCAGCTAGGGCGAGCGGCACCCAGTCGACTGTCATGCCGGTTCGGTAGAAGGTCCCTTGGCTACGGCCGGGTCCTTGGAACCATTTGCAGAGGGAGGTGGAGGTGGGGATTACGACGCGGATGTCTGGGTTGTCAGTTCTGCTTCGAACCTAATCATCTCAACCAATACCGGGCGATGTGAGCTTGAGTTCCAACTTACAGTGATCGAGGAGGAAACTCTCCATCGGGCGAAGCGGCACCGCAAAGGCCCCAAAGGGATCTACCCGACCTGCAGGTAATGCTAGCAGTGGCGGACAGTTGATGTTGGCGTTGCTGCTCTCGGCAATCGCTGGGCTTGGCGCTGCTGGTTCGACGGTAGTGCGGTTAGGGGCTGTGCCACTCGTTGTGATGGCGTTTTCTGATAGGCCGAGGTAATTTGCGACACGGGCCCGACGGATTCGCGCGTAGGCCTCGCGAGAGGCGTGGGAGCGGACGAGGCGTCTTTCTTCCTTTGCGGGCCGAGCTGGGTTGGAAATGTTGATGAAGCGGAGAGGTTGGGCTTGGAGGTCCATCTTTGGCTGTTGTAAGCCGAGATTGGTGTTTTGTTCTGCTAGCTGGGTTCTGGGTCTGGGATTAGTGTAGGGCAGTGGAACTTTGTTGTCTTTTTTCCTCGTCAATCGAACCACCGCTCTCACTACCGGCTGACTGTCCTCGGGGGTAAAGATCTAAATCGGCTCGGCCGATGGGTGGGTGTTACCCCTAGATTTCCGGATTTGTCATCGTGCCAAGGCGACCATTTCCCCTTTTCGGACTCTTCAGTCTGACCTCACCGGGCACCTTTCCGGACAGCACGTGGCTTACGTATTTGTTGGATGCAGGCTTTTCTTGGCTTCTAGTTTATTTTCCCGTCTCGATGATGTGTCAAATCTCGGAATGGAGGTGGATCTGTGAATCACATCGGAACAACATTTGAATAGAATTAGGTACTTAATTAGGTAGTAACATGATGAATGTATTACACGTCGATATGCTAGGCTCGACGAATGACACCCAACACCCTCACGTTCGCCTGACCTGTCTAAGCCGCCTTATCAAACTGCCACCAGTTCCAGGTGAACTGATTACCGTTCCCGTTTCCGACAAATTTGAAGAACACGTCCTGCTTGCCCGCCGCCGCTCCGCTCGTAAGCTGGCACGTCACAGTCTTCCATGTTGACGCACCACCCGTGGCATCAATATTGCACGTCCCAGCAAGCGTGCCCGTGAGACTGCCTAGACGCACCTCAATCTTACCCCCACCGCTCTGAGCCGCCACGCGCAAAGTGATCGAAGCCGCACCAGGAGCAGCACCGAAATCAACACCCTTGACCTTGAGGTAATCCCCGTTGTTGATGCCAGTGACGTGGATTCCTCCGTCGCTGCTGGCTTCAGTCTTGAGCCCCTTGGAGAAAGCAATGGTCTCGGCCTCGACGCGGACATAGGGGTTGAGAGACTCTATTTGGGGGGCACCGGCATCGGTCATCTTCAGAGTGGGGATGCTCCCGTCGTTGCCGTACGAGAACTTCTCTACGGCGATGGATCGCGTGTAGCCGCTACCGCCGGGGAGTGCGCCGTTGTGGTAGAAAAAGTAGGAGCCGCCCTTGTAATCAATCACAGCAGGATGATTTGTGAAGGAGCCACCGGCAGTGGCCATCACTACGCCCTTGTAGGTCCAGGGACCGGTGGCGGTGGGAGCGGTCGAGTAGCGGATATCCTCGGGGCAGCAGTTGGCGGCGAAGACGTTATAGTACGTGCTATTGCGCTTGTACACCCAGGGGCCTTCGGCGAACTTGGGGCCGAATGCTTGCTGAGTGGTGGGGATGGAGACGACGCTGCCGGAGTACGAGATCATGTCCTTATTCAGTTTGACGTAGTAAACACCCGGGTTGCCCCAGTACATGTAGGCTTGGCCGTCGTCGTCGATCATGACTGTGGGGTCGATGTTGCCGTTGGCGACAAGGGGCTTGCCGATAGGGTCTTTGTACGGGCCGGTGATGGTGTCGCTCACGCCGACGCCGATGCCGTAGGACGCGCCAGTGCGGGTCATGGACGCGTAGAAGTAAAACTTGCCGTTGCGCTCGATGGCCTGGGCAGCCCAGGCGTCGGCTCGGGCCCAGCTGAAGGTTTTGAGGGTCATGACGACGCCGTAATCGCGCCAGTTAACCATGTCAGTCGACGAATACAGGCGCCAGTCCTTCATGTTGTAGTTGGTCGAGCCATCTTCGTCGTGGTCGGCAAACAACCAGACCGTGTTGTTGTACACGAACGGCGCCGGATCCGCGCTGTAAATGGTCTGGATGATGGGGTTGTCGGCGAGCGCGGACTGGAGAAGACCGCCGAGGGCGACGCCGATGGATGCGACGAGCTTGCTGGACAACATTTTCGGGAATCTGCTGGAGTGCGCTGCGAGATTGTCGACTGCGGGATCACCATCATGGCAGCTGTGGGCGCGGTGTTCTAGTATTTGAACGTGCGCTCCGGCGATTTCTTGGGTCCCAGTTGTTTGGGTAAATGGTCGAGGTTGTCGAACCGAGACACCGCACTGGAGCGCGTGTTCAGAGCCGGGAACCGATCCACAGCTACCGGGCCGGAGCCATGGCGCCGTGCAAAATTCCCAGCCCATCCGCGCGAATCGTAATGCGCCGTCCCTTGGGGTCCCGGCGGGAATGCAAGGTCCACCACTCAACGCTTTCTTGGCTCGGGGTAGGCGATCCTCGATGCTACAGCGAGGTCAGTCGAAGAAAAATACAATTTGCAGCAATTCGCCATTCTCATTGCAGTTCGGTGCCAGGTTGCAGAGGATGATTCAGTTCGGAGGCGCTATCGCCGGTTTTTGTTCACAAGGTCGCATTCCAGAGCCGAGTTTTGCGACTGGAGATATGGAGAGCGCATCTGCAAGAATCGGCAAATGCGGTTACGCTGAATCCGAGATCCGATCCCCGCTCCGTTCTTTGCACCTTCCATGGATGTCAATATTTGTAGCGCGGGCTTGAAGCTTCCGGGGGCCTAGGCACGTCACTCTCACAAGCGGACCCACAACAATACGACGGTGGTAGTCACTTTGAAAACAAACAGAACATGTTTAAGAGGTATGTTAAGAGGGTAATCGGCATAAGGCGTGCGGCTTTCGAGGCGCAGAGTGGGCGAAGCTGGAGGCCGCCGCCTGCATGTTTTGAGGTGGCTCGTCGCATCTTGTCCAGGACCGAATTATTTCACCGCCTCAGTTCGGGGCATTCAGGATCCTCCATCGCCGTGTCGTTCGGCTTCTCAGTCGGCGACTTTATCGCCCTGGGGAAGCTTATTGTCGATATCACGACATGTCTAAAGAACGTCGGCGGGTCAAAAAGCGAGTATCGCGACGTCGTCCTCGAGCTTGAATACCTGCAGAAGGCTCTGGCCCACCTCGACCGACTGAGGCCCCAGGGCGATTCGCTCGGTACCGACTCGATCAAATACGCTGCGCTCAGCTGGAGAGGCTCTACGATCTTGTGAGCGGTGAGATTTCCACATCTTGGAAGAACCTGGAGGGTATGGCGGCAGCGGCGTGGTAAGTCTCCGAATTTGCGCCGTTGTGCAGTTTACCCTGACACTTAGCAGCGTAAATACAATTTTGTCTTCCTATATGATTCGGGCTAACATTCTCTCTCCTTGTAGCCGTATCTGTGGCATCTGGTTTCCTGAAACTCAGCAAAAACGGCGATCCCTTCTTGACCTATGGGAAGCGTCCAACGTACTGCCCAACCCAGCTAACTCTGAGCCGGGGAAAGCTTCTGTCCTCAACCTCAAACGTAATTCCGACGACAACGGAAACCCCGAGGTGCCTCCTTCTAAGCGACAGAAGTTAACAGATGGGACAGAGTTTAAATACATCAGCCTCGCGAACGGCGATTCACATCATGCCGGTGCGGAAGACGATCTTGCGGGTCCAAATTCACTCAAAGGCCCAGAGGATGATAGCCACTTGGTTGTGAGAAATAATGTCATCAAATATTTGCAGTCGAAAGATGGTGCTCTCCCGGCCGGTTTCAATCCTGAAGGGTCGATCCAAGAGATGACAGCTTACCTGTATGGACAACAGCCTAGTTGTCTGCGACGAATCTGGGCACACAAAATTTCCCTTTTCGTTCGTCATCCTAAGCTAGGAAGTGCCAGAGAGCTCCTATTTGTAGTTGTGAACAGTGGCAAAGCCATTGCGTGGCTTATGGCCACTCCTGACAAATCTACAGATCTGGCACTTCCCAGACCCTTCGCCTTGTTGTTCTAGCCTTCGGGGCAGAACCCCCTCCTTTCTGACAAACTTCTTTAGGCCGAGCATCGTCATTCCAGAAACACGATTATAGAAGAGAACACCTGTTTTAATATCATTGAAGGGCGATCCGTGTCTTGAGGCAGTGATGGTTAAGATTGTCTTTAATGTTGGAATATTGCTCCAAGAAAGACAAGAGGTGCTTCTAAGGCAAGAGGTGCTGTCGAGGACGAAATCCGATCGGAGCTTCGGTGTGTCCTAGATCACCCACAAAGCACTATTAAAGGGGCGGCGTGCCTACAGTTTGGACTAGCTCTGATGAGGTGGGCCAGGGATGAGGCAAAGATGCGATGCACACGCGCTCGGTGTTGAACTTCAAATGATGAAACCCGGCAGGCCATTGACATTGCAACCTGAATTCGAGTGATGAAATGTGGCATGGAACCTCCCCTCGAATCCCTCAAGTCATCGCAATTAAGCTTCCGGCTTTCTCCCCCATATAATCTTGTTTTTGAAATAAGGATGATACTTACCGGAGCGCACCTCCCGCCGGAACTTGGCCAGAAAAACCGAAACTTCCTCCTTCGACCAGCCCATCACACCCGCAATGAACAAAACAATTCCCTCTGCGTCTTGCTCCAGCCAGATCCGGACAAACTCCCCGCGCTCTCGTAGGCCCTCCTGGGAAGGCCAATTTCCGATAGGTTGCTATGTTGCAGTCCGTCTCAGTCGGGAGAGAAAGAAAAAGGGGTAAGCGGGTAGAGGAGCAGACCAAACCAACCTTAGTGTTGAACTCATCAATATCCACAAACCCTGCACTCTCCATCGCCTTGCGCTGCAGCTCATCGTCAACGACGGTAAAGCTACGGCCAGACTTAGCACCCCATTCAGTAAAAATGGGGCCCCACTGGTACAGCGCAGAATCTTTCGGGAGAGTTCCGTCGTCTGTCTCCCACACGGCCGAGGGCTCAAAGCTCTGGAGCCAGCCGCCGGGCTTCAGGCAGTCGTATGCGCGCTTGAAGAGGGCGTTCCAGTCGTCGATGCTCCCTACGAGACCGCGAATGTGGACGAAGTCGAAGTGGTTGTCGGAGAAGGTCCAAGGTTGGCAGCAGTCTTCGATTTCGCTGAGGGGATATGTTAGAGCAGGATTGGGTTGGGTTAGGGTGAGAACTTACAAGCGGACATTGGGAGGAACCCAGGTGGGTTGGATGGGTGAGATATCGGTGCCGATGATCTTGGTGTCGGGGAATTCGTCTCCGAAGTCACTAGGTAGATATAAGTACTGAGTTCCAGGGGGTTGCTGTAGACGTGAGGCTCACGCACATGGCCCATATGCCTGTATCCTGGGTGTTAACGTGACAGGAAGGACTGTTGGCAGGGGAACCCTCGTACCTGTACCGGTTCCTATGTCGAGAACATTTTTGATCTTCTCCTTTTTGAGAGGAGCTAGGTATAGCTTGCCTCCGATGGCGAGCGTTTGGGCGTGGTGGCTGATGATGAGATTAGCGCTGTCCCCGCTCAAACACTCAGGCTAATCCGACTTTATATCCAGCGCCTCACTCTGTCGCTTGTCGTTACTTCCCCTGCATACTCTGCATCAATTATCCGCCAAAGACAGGTCAGTCAATTTCTTTACCAGTACAGCGCATTGCCTCGCTCGCTGTGATATGTCCGGCCGTGTAGGGCTCGGTACTCGACAATGGATGAAGTGAGAGAGGCCGTCGAGTCAACCCAGTCTTCGCCGAGCGCCGAGTCTGCGTCGTCATCTTGTTCGGGCGGGAGAACGGGGGGTTGATTGGTCGTCGGGGGCGCTGTGGGAGGAGATGATTGTTGCTCGGGTTCGTCACCGGCCATGTTTACCTCGCTATGAATTAGATATGATCGAGGTAACTATATTCGACGCTGTAGGCGTGTTTGTGTTGGCGATTGACCGGGGATTTCGAGTGGAATCAAATGTCACAGAGAGAGCTCTTTGCTGCGCGTATTTGCGTTGCTTGCGGGGTATTTAACAGGTAGGTCGGGAACATCAACACCGAGCACCCGGTGCGTTCTTAACCCCTCATGCTGCCGGTGTCTCCTTGCGGGCCGACCAACACATGCTTCGCGCTTCAATATCGCATGCATGCAGCTAATTTTGTCCTACCCTCACCAAACACATCAACGCAAAGAATGCATGTAGGCAGCTCTGCGGTCAATACGCGGAAATCGGGCAGCTTCCGATTGGTGAAGGAGAGAACAGGAAGGTAGCGATAGGGTGATGAAGACAGCGGTTTAGTTAGATAGGTGATAGCCCAAAAGCTCTCTCTTTTCTGGGATGCGGGTGCGATGCCCGGAAATCTGATACAGCAAAAGGAGAGCAGGAACACTTGCGCGCCATTCTCTCCAGACCAGATCCCTTTCTGGTTCTTTAGACTTCTCCAGAGGCAGTTATGGCAATCGCAGGTAGAGACCTGAAAGATTAGTCCCCATCAGTGTGCCCATATCCGCCCCACATTACTCACATTAAACATATCCTTTGTCCTATTTCCTTTGAAGTCCTTTGTTGCATGACATGAATCCGGTCGCCAGCTAGATGGCATTTGCCAAGTTCGCTAGGGTTCTCAACCCGCAATCATGTTGACCCGCTCCAAAGAGCTAGTGCGTCTCCACACTGTGCCTCCCAACGTCGGTTTTGCCAAGCCGCTAAAATTCGTGTGCGCGCTGCTCGTAAGGGATAGTATTCATGGCTACCGGGACTGCAGACGTGACAGCGTTGATTGTAGTCGGTCCTAAGAACGGGGAGAAAGGCGGCATCTGGCACACAAGGGGTCGATATGCAATGAGATGGTGAATCGAAGGCGTTGGCGGAAACTTACACAGTACACTCTCAGACTATTGTGTGATGCAACGGCCGATCCTACGCGCGGCAAGAGATACCAGTCCGAGTGGACCGGCCATCGCGGAGCTGTTACAAAAAGGTACCGCGACTACGACCAATCGGGGAGCTCCGCATCTTCCCGGTTCAGCGCCAATCTATCATGTTTAGGACCAGGTGGACATAAAATGCATGGCTTCACTATCGAGTGTTGGCGGGAATTGCCTCTTTCTATGCCGCCGTGTAGCTTTCCTAGCGAGGTGTTGTCGGTTACTAGCCTGAGTTCCCAATCCGTGTACTTCATTACCTCTACAGTAGGGGCAAGGCCAACGCACTCGGTAAGCAAATGATCGATGGAGGAGAAAGGTGAGGTAAGATAACGCCACAATGCAAGGGAGGTGCTGTTCCTCCACAGCACTCTACCATGTCGGCGCTGAAACGCAGAAGCACGCTTTATGAGCCCTGTACGGTGGAGGAAAGCCCCGGGGGTATCTGACTCCTCGAGCTCCTACCGTCAGAGAACTCAGAGGGCCCTCTTCGAGTCAGCGTCCGCCTCACCACGCTCGCCGAGGCCAAGGGAAACTACGAGGCCCTTTCGTAGGGCTGGGGCGACGAGATGCTGCGGTCCCCCATTATCCCCTGGCTCAGTCGCGGCGGACTGACGGCCCGCACCTAGCCGACCATCACCCGCAACCTCGTTGAGCCGCTAGTCGATCTGCGTCACAAGACCGAGTCACCGAATTCTCCGGGCCGACGCGCGGGGAAGAACGCGCAAGAGACGACATCGGGGACATCGAGACCGAGTGGGGGGCACGCTGTAAGTCTTTGTGGTGCTGGTCGTCCGCGAGATAACCCACTCGTCGATCGGCGGCGTCATCTATCAACTCCTAGCCTCCACGTCCTCCTCTTTCCCAACGCTGAAGACTAGAGATGGCCGGGACAGGCCGTGGCCCTCATCGGTCTATCGGGGGATCGCACCGAGCTATCGCTGCACCCCGACTACTTCCTGGACGTGGACGAGGTCTGTCTACACTACAGCCGCTTCATTATGGTATCTTTTAGGTTTCAAGATAGGTTATTCCCTTCCATGACACACACGAGGTCCATGTAGGTTGCTGCACAAGTGACCTTTAGGACAGGGACTTAAAGAGATGAATGGTAAGGCGGATGTAAGAGATTGATATAGCGCTAGTGGATGGAACTTGCAATGGATCGCCCGAGCATGGATGCGGGCAGGAACTGAAGAAAGTATATCTAAGGCAACTCCCAACAAAACAACGACACCGGATTAGAATTTTAACTCGATATCCAGGCCGGTTTCTCCTAGTCGCCTGTCATACTGCCAACCGACTACTCCCTACGGGGAACGATTGACTTCCAGGTTCGATCACGTGGGCATCCAGCGCATCATACCAGTAGGTACTCCGTCCCAACGCCATCAAAGCCTACAAGATCCCATACTGGATCAAATCCTTCAAAGTCCTTAACTCCGACTTGTCAAGAACCCCCTCAAACCCAACCATCATCCTGCCCGAAACCTCCACCATCACACAGACATCAATCTCGGCAGCCTCTTCAACCCCTCCCTCCCCTCACCCTTCCTCTTCTCATTCTTCCTCCCCCACAGCTCCTCCACCGGCGCCACCGTCGCCTTCACAATCTTCTCTCTCTCAACCGACTCACCGCCCATCGCAACCTCCGCAAACTCCTACTGGAAACCCCCACCATCAGCCGCAATCCCTTTCAACTCCTCCCAAACATCAACGTCGTCCAGCCTCACCAGCCGCCGTCGCTCGTCCGTCCCGTCAAGCCACCCCCCGGCTGACGCCTTGGAAACTCCCTGCGGAAGGACATACACCTGGTCTTCAGGGAAGACCATTTTTGATCTGGTTATCCTTGGCTGCGAGGAAGAGGTCGAGGATACGTAGGGCATGTGGGCTTTTAGGGGACTGGGAGGTTGGGTCTCGTGCGAGGATGTTGCCGAGTCGTAAGTTGAGGGGGTGGTTGGTTGCGAGGAGGGGACGAAGGAGGATGTGTTTTTTGGGTCGAGGTTGTAGAGAAGGGGGATTTGGATGTCGCGGGCGAAGGGGTGGGTAGTGTTTTGGCGGTGTTAGTCTAGGATTTGGGTTGATATGGTGTGGGATTCGCGACAGGTTGTGGCAGCGGGTGGGGGGAGGAAGATCGTGGCGTTGTAGGCGTCGCCGAAGTCTTCTGGCTTTGGGAGGGGGGACTGGTCGGGTGAAAGGAGGGCGGGAAAGCTGTAGGTGTTTCCGAGGGCGAGGCATTCTTCCAATACTTACTCTCGGAGTTCTGGAGGGAGCTTGTCGAGAGGGAAGCTTGTGGTGGAAGATGTTTGCGTGCCGCCCATTTCGACGGTGGTGAAGCGGCCTAGTTAGCCCGCCAATTTGCCCGAATAGGCTGTAAAACTTGAGATTATGCCCACCTGAGAAGCCCGCAGTTCTTCAGCACCGCCACCATGACTGCCACCCAACTATATCCACACCTCTAGTGGACTAGGCGAGCCACCCAGCCAGCATCTGTTCAACCGAACGCGTATGCAAACGATTCCCCTTGGGTTCATTATATCCAAATCTGACCGGCAGTCTTCATTCCCCCTCGGCCTCCATCTGGGAACGGATGCTCCGCGCTCTGTCTTGTATCTTTTTAATACATTCTGCGCTCGGTGCACTGAGGTTGTTCTTGCGCGGGCCTTGCTCGCACGCCGCCATGGTCGCATCACACGTCGCTAGTGCTTCCTGAAATCTCTCAGCATCGTCAAGAGTAATGATTAGATTCAACGCCGACACGAGGGTTTCGCGGTGGTCGGGTCCCAAAGTTCGTTGTTTGATAGCGAGCGCACGTTGCATCAGGGAGACGCCTTCTTCCCACGTGTCGTCCTCCATAACCAGTATGCTGGCAAGCTGTGTCTCGGCAACCAACACATGAATGTCTTCGGGACCTTGAATATCACGTCTCGTCTCGTAAACCAAGCGATATAGCTCCATTGCCTCGGCAAATCTGCCTTGAAACATAACTGCGTTGGCTAGCAAAGCCGTGCAATTAAGCACCAGCAGCGACCGGGGGCCAAGTGTCTGAGTTCCCCGCTCAATGGCTTCGCGCGCAAGCGTTTCGGACTCGACGTACTCGTCGTTCTCCTCCAGTGCCCCGGCAAGGTCGCACATGCTGTCGATGGTCTGTTCGTGGTCGGCACCAAGCAACTCGGTTCGTAAAGCGAGAATGTGCCGACCAAGCGGAATGGCTCGGGTAGGGTTTGGAAGTATGAGAGAGTAGAACCAGGCCACCTGCCCCATACTGACGAGCGTGTCTACATTGCGTTCGCCTAGATGGCTCTTCCGTAGCGCAACCGACTCTTCTAGGCGAGCGATTGCTTCCTCGTGGGCGCTCATCCACACGAGATAGTGGCCTGTAGTGACGAGGAGGTTTGCTCGTGCGAGGTCGATGGTGCGCTGGTGCTCTGGAAGCCGCGTTGAGCTAAACTCGTATGCAAGAACGAGCTCCGCGTGCGGGAAGAGAGCTTCGCATAGGGACCAATATCCCGTGGCCATAGTATCCCACATCGGAAAGTGGCGGCCAACCGACTGGAGTGCTGCCAAGGCCCACATCGATTTCTCTTCTGGGTTCTCGCTCTGGAGCCACCATCTGGTTGCCAGTTGCACGAGGTGATGTGTGGTGAATACGTTGGCGCTCCTGCCGGTGTCCAATAATGAGAAGGCGCACAACGTGTCCAGAGCATCCTCGAAGTCAAAGTTATCCTCGTCCTCGTTCTCTTCCTCCTTAACAGCGGGCCCTTCGCCAGCTCCACCTTTTGGTGTGAGAAGCAATTGTCGTGGAATTGCCTGGTGTTGAAAGAAACTGACGAGGCATAAAAGGTCGGCCGCACGTGGACTGTTGCCGCGGATCCAGTTAAACGTAACCGACCATGTTTTGGCTACCGATTCAAGTGAAGCAATCTGACGACCATGTTCGGCAAACTCAAATGTGAGCATGCGCGTCCTCGTGGCATCACTTTTTCGATATCGTTCCAGATATTGCGGAATGGTCGTCCGTCGCTTGGTGATGAAGGCCATGGCCTGAGTGATGGCGAGAGGAATATATTCCAGCTCATCCAGTAACTCGCCAATCGTGGTGTCGTCGAGCGGACCGGGGGTACGCCGTAATCGCTCCTTGACGAGTTGAATTCCTTCTTTCTCGGACATCTGGGGGATGGCGATGGGATCAGCCGGGGTGGCGAGATCGAATGCGATGTCTCTCGTCCGAGTTGTGAACAAGAGCGAGCCGTGGGCACACTTCGGGATGTATTGTGATGGTGTGTTGCCACTCGGCAGTGTATCGTGGAAGAAGCCGTCCTTGTCGTCGACGTTGTCAATGACCATTAACCAAGGATCTGTATGAGTGCTCTGCAGCCAGCTCTGTACCAGGAAAGGAGCATCGCCGCTGCTTGACTCGTCCCTTTTGGCGAGTCCACATTCGACGGCTATGCGTTTGTACGACTCCTCGAAGCGGGAGATGGTCGCAGCATTCACCCAGAAAATGGAGCATCGAACGCCGCTCTGGCGGATCCGATGGCAGTACTCAAGCGCAACCTGAGATTTTCTTTCGACGTGGAGCTTCCATTAGTATTCGCGTTCGGTAACCAGGCGGTGATGCCAGTGCGTGCACGTATAGAAAACTCACCCGATGCCACCCAAGCCCCACAGAGCCGCCTTAGGCTGCACGCCTTCCCTGACTGCGAGAGTCGCGTCTATCGCGCTGAAGGTTGCACCTCGCCCGACGAAGGAAGCGTTGCGGTCGAAGGGAACCAGCCACCAAATGCCCGGTTTTTGTGTTCCTGCAGCAGTATCGTTACCCCTTGGGACGGTAGTGGAAGCAACCACTTGGTGGAATGTGAGTGCTTGAATGTACTTGGTAAGAGACCTTGCGAGTTCGTCAACCTTCGCGTCGCTGGTTAAGCTGGTAACGGCCTTCCATCGGCGTTCCCACGAAGAAACACCAGGTGGCGGTAGAATCTTGTCCAGCAGCTCGTCTAGCTGTTTGACCACCCCTTGGCACTCTTCTATCACCCGATACAAAGCGGCCCGTGATATAGAGTCCTCCTGGCCATCCTCCCAGTCCCTGTCGCCAATTCTCCGCAGCCCATCAATGATAAGCGGCAGCTCCGTCTTGATCTGCCTGAAAGCTTTGGGAGCCTGATCCACGTTGGCGCTGAAATCAGTCACCCGGCTCACCACCTTTGCAGCAAGCTCAATGAACTGCGCGGCGGCCGCTGCCAGAGAGAGCGCCGAGATAGGATCCATGGGATTTGTCGCTTGGCATGTCGGTGGTGGAAATCACTGCAATGTTTGACCCCGCAGTCGCGTGGCAGATTGGGCGGAGTTTTTCAGCAGCGACTGAGTGCTTGGCCATGCCAGTGAGCCGATTTGTTGCTGACAGGGACATGCGGGGTCTGAAGAAGTGGAAGGTGTCAATCACTGCCTGAGGCTTCGCTCTTCCCACCTCACAGGACCAGGACGAATCAGCTCCCATTGGCATGCCCGAACAATCCGGCGTTCACGTGCAGATGCTACCAACGGTGTCTACACACCTTCCTTAGCTACCCGATCAGTGAACTAGCAACTTTCGATCGCGGGCCCGAACGCGCAGTGCCAGTGGGAAACTTGGACCGAGTATTTTTCTTGACCTTCTGTCTTTTCCTCACGACGCGTCTTTTGAACGCAGCGACGCTGCGCTTGGAAGACTTCTTCGGCAAGATCGCTCCACCTTACGCCGTTCTTCGCACACGGGGCAAAGAGACCGATGAGGTATCATACCACAAGGAATTAAATGGGGCACTCGCCGCGTCAGAGAATCCTTTGAGAAAAGTAGCTGGATGTTGCAATGTCGAACTGCAGCGGCAGTTCTTGGCGCTCAGGCGCGCAGGCGCCTTACCACTCCAGGCTAGGCTGGAGCGCAGGAGCCTTTCGTCATGTGCTCTCCTCACACACAGGGAGCTCTCTTTTGTATTTAGTCTGGGAGCTTCGCTCCCACCCTTTCTACCTAATCAAGTCACTTTGCAA
>Ga0247760_1000317_pt1 | contig 53599 bp, 50 predicted proteins | sample UWRJL171409R4_FD_179936 | JGI IMG/M metagenome (GOLD analysis project Ga0247760, IMG submission 179936) | Plant litter microbial communities from Arlington Agricultural Research Station in Wisconsin, United States - UWRJ-L171-409R-4 | ecosystem: Environmental > Terrestrial > Plant litter >...
ACACTCTCCCTCTCCTTTTTTCCCCCCCCCCCCCCCCTCTCCCCCCCCCCCCCCCCCCCCCCAAACAACCGACTCCCAAACCATCCCAGCCTGGGTAACCCCCAACGCCCTCGGCGAAGCCGGCTCTCAAACCATCGTCTACTACGCCAACCTCACCGCAACATTCACACACCCGCCCGACCCAAGCCTCAGCCACTGCGGCGTTAACGAGACTTACGAACTCGACATCGGGACTCCCTCACCAATCTACGTCTGAAAGAACCCACCTTGGGATCCCAAGCCCTTGTTCTTCTGGTTCTACCGGCTCAATTTCAAGAGCGCGGCGTACGTTTGTCATAAACGAGGGCTGGCAGTGGTATTATGTGCAGTCGCAGATATTGGGTTTGGGTAAGGTGGTTGTGGAAAGGGGGAAGGGTGAGGTAGCGAGAGCGTTCTCAAGCTCATCCAATTCTAGCAATCAGTAGCCATGCAATAGCCACACGAAGATCCTCCGGGCAAGAAGCCTGGATGCCACTGGTCCATCGAAATATGAGCCTGATAGCTCCCCAGATGGTGGAAGTATGTAGTGGGTCGACATTGACGACCACATCAACATAGACAAAGTACTGTTGCAACTGGTCGATCAGACTTGAAATTTTGGAAATACGGCCCCCTGCTCTCCTCGAGTCTTTGACCACACAGGACAGCTTTTTGATGTGCTGTATCAGCTCCTCTCCGGAGCCAAATGGGAGGAACTCGGCGTGGTAATGAGGCGATATAGACCCCAGAGAATCAAAGAATTGCTGCCTCGCCTGGCCTAGAAGGTGCTTCACATGATCTTCCACATCCATGGTGCCCAAAAGGACGTTCGACGCTTGCGTTTGTGGTAAGATTGGTATTGGTCGAGATAGTTCGAAGCAAGATGCCGCGACTTGTAGATACGATAACCTCTTTGGTGGAGGTTGTTGGTGGTAACGTGGCATTCGAGCCAGGTTGGCAAGTTTGGCGCGTCGGGCATGGGGGGAGTTGCTGGTCTGCATTGGTTGTGCCCTGGGAGTGGTATGCCTTGGCAGGGATGTGCATGCGGGCTGAGAGGGCGTGGCTTGAATGTGTGTGCTGTGCGAATGCGGGGAAAGAAGACATCAAGACCGCAAGGAAGCGGCCTGCCATCGTACCTGCCTTACCTGTGGCTGTCGGAGCTACACGTGGGGGCCTGAGGCAGGCAGAGAGAAGCAGCGACAGGTCACGAATGTCAACTGAACTTGAAAGACAAGGCTTCAGACACTGGCAACGGGCTCTGGCCACCAAACCCATGGAGGGTGCAATTTGGGTTTGCAAACGCAGTCAACTGAGGGCAAACCGTGACCTTAGATTCAGGCCAATACCAATCTATGTATCATCATCCTCCATCTGAGCACCCAACCGACCAACACCATGCATGAAAACAGCGCACCGCTGACAGGACAAATCTACCGAAACAACACATGCGAAAACACCAAACTGAGATGGGAAGCCTAAGATCTAAGTTGACGCCAAATATGAGACCCATCTTCGCCCATGAACCATGAAAGCCCATCATCACTCATCACCCACCCCCCAGCCCGGCCAGAAGATCACTTCCTCTCATGAACCAGCCGTCCCTTCACCCACACCTTCCGCGTGTTGCGATCATCCCCATTGTACACCCACTTCGCGACCCTCTCCGCCCAGCTCTCCCACCCAAACACATCGACATTCCCATCCTCCTCCTCGCCTTCCTCAACCCCCTCCACGCCGCCCTCAGCATCAACCGTTCCCAGTCCCACCAGCTGCGCATCCCAATCCATCCCGACCTCAAACCTGCCCACCCGTTCCTGAAGCCCCACGACCTCGGCCCCGCCCCTCGTCGCAAGATACAGCACCTCCTCGACCGTCAACTTGGCCTTATCATCCCCTCCCATCGCAACATGCCGGCTCACCAGCGCCGCCAGCCGCGCCGCCTCCAGCACACTGGGGCTATACCCCCCGGACATATCCGTGCCCAAGCCACATGTGACCCCCTTCTCCAGAAGCCACCTCACGCGCGCGGCGCCGCTCGTGATCGCCGAGTTGCTGCACGGGCAGTGGCTCACCTTTGCGCCGCGCTTGGCGATGAGCTCGGCCTCGAACTCGGACAGATGCACGCCGTGCGCGAGGATGGTGCGGTCGGTGAGCAGGCCGAAGGCGTCATAGACGGAGGCGTAGCTGTCGTCTGGAGCGCCTGTGGCCGAGGGGGGAAAGAGCTCCTTGACGAGGGCGATTTCGTTCTTGTTCTCGGAGATGTGCGTCTGGATGGGGAGGTCGGGGCGCTCGGCGGCGAGGGCGCCGAGGCCCTTGAGCAGGGGCGCCGAGCACGAGGGGGCGAAGCGCGGGGTGAGGACGGGGCGGACCAGGGAGAGGGTCGGGTCGATGGCCTCAATGTGGGCGATGGAGGCGCGCGTGGCGGCGAGGGCGGCGGCGGGGGACTCGTCGCGGTAGTAGGCGGGCGAGAGCTGGTCCATGCAGACGCGGCCGACGAGGGCGCGCTGGCCAGCGGCGAGGCAGAGGTCGGCGAGGAGGTTGGTGGACGCGACGTCGACGGTGGCGTAGTAGGCGGCGCAGGTGGTGCCGTGGGCGAGGGTCTTGCGGATCACGCGCGTGTAGACCTTGCGGGCCTTGGCGGGGTCGGCGAGCGATGCCTCGAGCGGGAAGGTGTAGGTGTTGAGCCAGTCGAGGAGCGTCGAGTTGCCGAAGATGCCGACGTTGGGGTACTGCGAGGCGTGCAGGTGCGTGTCGATGAAGCCCGGGAAGAAGAAGTGCGATTCGGACTTGGCCTGGACAATGTCGACGTCGGCGGGCGCCCAGCCGAGGGTCGGGAAGAGGGCCGCGGCTGCGGCAGCGGGGTCGGCGTGTCCCGGTGCAACGGCTACGATCTTGCCGGCGCTGTCGACGGCAACGGCTGTGCCGTGGAGGTACTCGAGCTCGGCTAGCGTCTTGCTGTGTATGAAGGAGCCGAAGAACAGCTTATTTCGGGACGGTGTCGCCATGGTTGCGTCTCGCAGTTTGTGTAGCCTGCCAAAAGCGCAATCGCCCAATCAAGTCTTGGGCCGGAAGCCGGAAGGTTGAGCTAAGAGGAGTGCAAACAGCCGTGTCATCAACGAATTCCGCTCGGTGCGACGGTGCACAGAAATCGTTGAATTCGTATAAACGGGAAAACAAAAGAGGTCACGCTGGAAAATGCTGAGGAAGAGTTACAGGAAACCGGGAGCAGCGTGGAGAAATGGTCGGCTTTATCTAGATTCTAGCTCAAGTCACTGTTCCCCCCCTGGAGTGAATGCCGCCGAGTGGGTCCATCGGCCAGCGCCGGCACCCGCCCCGACGGCACGGCCATCTGCCCGAGCCCCACCGTCTCCAATATCCCGCGCTGTGTCGGCCGTCTGATTGGCCTGCCCCAGCTGAACCGTCAATGAGGCGTCACTAACACTGGCATCGTGGGGCCGGATTGGCCTGCGCAACTTGCCCAGTGTGTTGCCGTATCTGATAAGAGATGGCTGGCCGAGACATTTATGCCACGAACTTGCGCCGGCCTCCGTCACTCTCGAGCTATGCCTCAAATCGGGAATGGGGACTCAAAGTGGTGAAGGGTGCACACAAAGTGAACGTGGCTCACATAGGGACAGCCGCAAAGTCAGATCAAAACCTCAAACTTCTAACTGCCGACTCCTCCAACAGTATGTACTGGCCGCTCTATGCCTTCTCCCCTTGGAGATCCCACCTTTCTTCTAAATCATGATATACACACAGCACGCGGCAAGCTATTAAAACAACTCTAAACCATCATATTCCAGTCTCAAAGCTGCGCCGTGGCGATGGCCGCAGCTTGGCTCTCCGTGTACGAGATCGACACACTAACGTGCTTGATCCCTGCCTTCTTGGCAGCATCCAGTGCCTTTCCGTGCAACTGCAAACTGTTAGTATTGCTCGAGCGTTGTCTCGACGGGAGTATGACTTGCCTTGACAGTAGGGCTGCCGTTCTTATCGGCCAAAATCTCAATATCCTTGAGCGACGCTCCAGCTCCCTTGCTCGGAACGCCCAGAGACTTGAAGACGGCCTCCTTTGCGCTCCATCTCCCAGCAAACGACTTTTGTGGAGACCGGCCAGTACCCGACGCCATGCAGTACTTGAGCTCACCCTCCGTGAAGTTCCGGTCGAGGAACGTGTCGTTGTCGGCGTTGATGGCAGAGATATCCTCCACATCGAAGCCAACCCTTGTGTTCACACCTTCAAGCCTCCTTGCTTCCCGTCCAAGCACTGACACGAGCGTCTCCTTGTTCTGAGAAGGCGACCCAGCCTTCTCAGACAGCTTCATGAAGTTGGTGGGGAACGTGAGGTCACCGCTCTTCTTGTCCTGCGTAACGCGCGCATCAGGATTGAGGAGGACCGAGCTGAGCTGCTCATCAGTGTACGGGGCGTTGTTCTTCGCCACAAACAGCGTGTTGTTGATCATGCCGTTGTGGAAAAAGCGGTACGCCTTCTTCTGACGGGTCTCGAGTTTGGTGCGGTAGGCGTTGAAGGTCGCCTCGTCAAGGGTAGCGTACAGGTACTTGGGGTGGACACCAATGGCCTGGGCACCCTTCTGACCGAAACCAAACGAGGTAACTGAGAAGGCCTTGACACCATCGGTCTGGATGCTCTTGCTGGGGTACACAATGTAGTCGAACTTCTCCATCACCTGATCAATATTATCGGCGTTCCGATTGCCAGGGACGAGGCCGGTATTGAGCACCTGCAAGCAGCCGTTCATCATCCAAGCACCAGCAGCACCCTTGGGATGGCCGGTGAGATACTTTTGGAAGATACCAAGCACGGCATTGCCCTTGGTGCGACCGAGGTGAGCAAGCTGCTGGCAGATGACAGACGACTCGTTCTTATCGTTCGCCTTGGTCGATGTTCCGTGGAAGGAGGCGACGTCGAGGTCGTCAACCGTAAGATTCCAGGTGGCGAGCGCACCACGAAGGGGAGCAATGCTCGGATCGCTCTTCCAGAAGTTGTTGCCATAGCTGCGGAGCACCTCCTTTGTTTGCCTTTCAGCCTCCTTCTCCGCGTGTCTTGCCCGGTCAGCAATGTACTCGGCAATCTCCGACTGGGGACGACCCTCAGCCTTGAGCGCCTCAGCCTCGTCGGCGAGATACTGGAGTTCGGCCTCCTTGTCGTCCTGGACCTGCTTCGTGCGACGCTCGATCTGTCGTCGTCTATACTTGATGTCAAGCAGGGGCGACTGGTACTTGCCGGGGTGTTCCCGGGCGGTGGTGAGGACACCCTGGCCGGGCGCAGGAACAGAGCGGCCAATCTTGTCAGAGGCCGTGGTAGTAAGAGCGAGAATGCCGTGAATGGGCACACCCATGTCAAGAGCGAGCTTGGCGGTCATGATAACCTGGACCCCGGAACCTTGCGACTCCATGAAGCCGTTTCTTGTGGTAGTCGTGGGTCGAGACATCTCCTTGGGGGTACGGCCGTGGGCAAATTCGTCAACTGCATTACTAGTAGCCTTCATGTTGGCGAACTCGTAGGAGCCCTCCTCACCAAAGTCATCGAAGCCGCCGACAAAGCAGATTCGGGCCTTGCCCTCCATGATGGTCTCGTAACCAATATCCACGGACTCGACAGCGGTCGCGCAGGCACCGACAGGAGTCTTGATGGGACCGGAAGAGGAGATGAGCAACATATTCACCCAAGCGGCCATGGTGTTGATGAAAGACTCTTGCAGAATGTCGTTCTGAAGCGGCTTGTCGAGGAATCTGTCGCGGTGCATTCCTCGGAGAGCAGCAGCGCCACCCATGCCTGAACCAATGCAGTTACCAACTTCAGAGACGTGGACATACTGGTAGAACTCGTACGGGTCGGTGATACCGGACGCGAGGAGAGCCTCGACGGTAGCGACGAGGACGAACAGCGCGACGGGGTCGACTTGAGAGATGATATCATCAGGGATACCATAACGCTTAGCATCCCAGCCGGTGGGAATCTGGCCTGCAACAAGACGATCGAAGCGGAGCGCCTTGGGGATCCACAGGGATGCACCCTTCTTCATGCGCACCGTGTACTGACCAGTCTCGGGGATCTCAAAGATCTCAACCTTGTCGCCGTGCTCGCGCTTGAACTCCTCGGCAGTATCCTTGGAAGCCTCGAAAGGATCGAGATCCTCTTCGATAACGACCTCATGGAGAAGCTGCTTCCTGTTGGGGTCATAGCCTTCGAACAACTCGGGCTCAATAAGCCGAATTCCGGCATGATCCAGAATATACTTCTCGTACTTGGGCTTGATATCCTTGTCATCGACGGGCTCTCCAGTTTTGGCATCGACCCAGCCGGAGTAAGGCTTGCCCTTGATGGGGCCGTTGTGGTTCTTGATAAGACCCATGACCCACGCCATCTCGATACAGCCTTCGAGAGAGAACTCGCCAAAGGCCTCCATCTCCCATCGCGTGCGCGAGTTACCCCAGGGGCCAACCTCAGCGAAGCCCGTGACGACGATGACCTTCTCGAGGTCGACCATACCCTTGAGCTTCTCATTGAGGGGGGCAACCTCCGACTTCCAGTCGGGGAGAGTCGGGAACTCGAACTTGATGTTGGCACGCGGCTCAATGACCCTCTTCTTATACAGGGCCTCCGAGTCCTCGCCGTTTACGATCTTGTTCTCGGCAGATGTCTCCTTGGTAACGGCCCTGCGGATCTCGCTAGTCTCTGTGAGCGTCTTGCGCTCCCTGGTCATTGTCTCATTGAGATTGGTAATGAACTGGAGACCTCCGTTCAAGTCGGCAAACACCGGCTCGTTCTGGCAGAGGTCGACAATGGTGGGAGACATCAATCCGAGGAGGTTGAAGGCCATCTCCTGCTGGGAGAATGTGCGTACACCAAAGTTCTCGACTGCTTCCGCAACAATATTGTTGCCCGACATCAGACCAGTACCGCGGGTCCAGCCGATGATGGCACCGCAGATGGTCAAGTAGTTGGCCCAGTCCTCGGCATACCACCGGTTGAAGAGGGTCTCGAGGCCGAGCTTAGACTCGGAGTAGAGACCGTCACTGCCAAATGTGCCGTGGTTGGGAGAGAGAGGAAGGATGACCTGTGCAGGACGAGTCTCGAAGCCGCGATTGGCCTTCTCTGCCTTGACTGCGCCGAGGAGGCGGATAAGGTTGGTGAGCATGATGCGGTGGGCAAGCTCAGATTTGGAGTCGATGCCATCGATCTGGCGCCCCTGCTCTGAAATGGCGGCAAAAGGGACGATATAGTCAAGATCCCAGCCAAGACCGGTCTTGGGGTCGTAAATGTAATCGATCAGGGCATTGACATCGGTAACACTTCCCTGGTTGAAGGGAACAACGACGAGCTGCGAGCCGCGCGAGCCGAATCGGGCGTACATCGACTGGTAATATTCTGTAACCTCGCGGGAGAAGCGACTGGTGGTGACGATAACCTTGGCACCGCCAGAGATAAGTCCTTGCAGAACCTCGGCACCGATCGATCCGGCACCAGCACCAGTCATAAGAACGTATTTGTCCGCAAAGGTGACACCGTCCTTGGCGGCCTCCTCCAAGCAATCAAGATAGAGGCCGGTGAACTTCTTGCTGTAATCCCAACCATGCTGAGTCTTCTTGCGCAAGTGGAGGAAGGGAATTGTCTCCGTTTTACCTTTGGGCTTTGGTGCCTTCTTGACAGTCACGTTGCCCTTGCCATTCTCCTTGGGGATGATTTGGCTCTCATTCATGGCCAGAGACCGAATGATGTCACCATACAGGCTCTTGATCTCAAGCTGCGATGTCTTGGACAGCTTGTGTTGCTGCTTGATGAGCTTGTAAATCTTGGACAGGTCATTCTGCACCTTGGTGCGGTTGCCATACTCCGAAATCTTGCCACCCTCAGCCATTTGCAAGACATAGTGTTCCAGCTTGCGGCAGCTTGCGCGAGGAACTTCTTGGTAGTCCATGTTTCCACGGGCGTCAATCGTGGTCTGCGGGCCCGTGGGGACGGCGACATCCTTGTAGACGGGGCTGAGTGTGAGGGCCTCTTTGCAGTTCTCGATCAACTGCGCACCAAGCTCCTTGGCCAGCTGGTACGTCTCTCCACGCTCCGTTGGGCAGTTGTCGATATGATACTGCATGAAGTCTAGGAGCGTAGGGTTCGACCTGTTCATCAGACGAATGCACTGGCTAACAATCTCGCGGTCGACAGCCTTGAGTCTTCCGAAGATAATGTCATAGTACATTGACAGGGCGTCTTGGCGTGCCCAATTCCAGGAGGAATCGTAGACACGTGCTTTGAGAGAGCTGAATACAGGCTCGATGCCAGCAGCGTAAAAGTCACCATGCTCCGTCGTCCACAGGTCTAGCTGGGACTGCAAAACCTTTGACGATTCCTGCGAAGCCTGGAAAGCCTTGTCTCCGGCGCGAATATCCAGCTTCAGATATCTCGCAAGCAGCTCCAGTTGTTGCTTGAAGAGGGCCTTCTGGTCGCTTGTCAGCGCCTCGATGGCGGCAGGATCCATCATCATGCCGCCCGAGGCGCCTCCAGCGGGGCCAGCTGCCGTCGCCGTGGACAAACTGATGCCGGCACCGGCGGCGTATTTTTGTGAGACTTCATCGAGGAAAGCCTTCGCGTCGGCCTCTGAACCGAGACGTGCAGGGGGCTCCATTGTGATACCAAGCAAGAGCACGCCGTCTTGGCGACCCGAAGCCAGGCCCCATCGTGTTTCCAGGTATTTTCGTGCTGTTGTAATGTTGAACCCTCCGGGCATCTTCGACGAAATAAGACGAGCAATGAGGCCCTGTGTAGTCTTGCCGAGGTTCCCGTCAAATGTTTGCTGCATTGCTGCACCGAGTTCGTCTAGCGGCGTGTCTTCGGGCTTCTCGGGTGTCGACCCGAATTCCTTGCCTAGATCGCCGAGGATTTCATTTTGGAGCGTCGACTTGCCTAGAGAGGAATTGTCAGTTTGTTTCTTGAGGTCTGGTTCTGGCTCTTCGTCGCTTACCTCCAACAAGATCTTTAATAGCTTTGCTCAGGGGAATATCGCCGAGCGGCTTCTTCAGCTTCTGTGCAACTAACGACCTCACAATATCAACTGCCGCAACCGGAGCGTCAGGGACTTGCGCAGCCGGGCCGGCGCCGGGAGGAGGAGCTGCAACAGCAGCAGCCGGAGCCGCGGCTGCCGAGGAAGTGGCACCAGAAGCGCTGGCGTCAGGCGCAGCTGCTTCCGGCTCCTCCTCCACGGGGTCGACGTCGTAGTAGATCTCCTTGGCGTCCTTGTTGTAGCAGAGAATTTGTCTTTGGACTGACTTTGCAGCATCGTATGCTTCGTACTTTGATGCCAACGTCCTCTTGGCCATCACACCAAGGGTGTCAGCCGGACCGATCTCGACGATCCGCTCGGCAGTCTTCTCTGCGAGGAAGACATCCTGCGTCTCAATCCACCTCACGGGCGAGGCAAATTGGTATGCCAGAAGCTCCACGAGGAGCGTATGGGCAAGCTCCTGCTCGACTTCGGGACGCATTTTGCAGCAGCCGCTTTCAGGAGAGCTTCAGTAAGAGCTGTGTGTTGGGAGGGTTGTGGTGAGGTTCTCGGGTATCTTCAGGATTAGCAGTCGCAGCACATGAGAACCTGTGTGCCGTGCCGAAACTTTGCGGGAGGAGCCCAAAGGCGAATTAAGTTGGTTAGGCCGTATAAGGAGGCGCCGCCAAAAACCAGCAAACTGTGCAACCGCGACAGGCGACGGAAGGAGAGATGGAAAGAGTGTCGGTTGGCCCAGTGTCTACGGGGATGAGAATGCAGAAGAATCAAGGATGAGGAACAAACTTGTCGACCGCGAGAAGGGAGGCAGCGGAATGTTGATTAACCGCGAGCTTCGTCTTGGGGCAACAGCGCAAAAAAATGGCAGCTTTCCGCGTCCCGTCATGTCGCAACTGTTGAATGAAGTGGCCCCTGCCATGACAGGCCCGCCCCATGCCGATGCTGCATTGCGCAGTCGTTTCTCAACCAAACTTTCTGCGCTAGCCACGATAGGCCTAGCGCGCCGCCTTTCTGCCCCACCGCCTCTCGCAATTGGATTCAGGGCGGTGGGGCTCAGAAGTTTCGATACTCTCGTCGCATCCGTGGGCATCGGGTCTGGCCCAGGATCCAAACCTTCTTCCGCCTGTCCTCACAGCAAATTCCCAGATCTTGACGTTTGGAAATTCTGCAAAACACCAGATGATGTTTTGTAATTGTTCCGTCCTGCATTTCATCATCCGAACCGAACCGGTGTCCGATGGCTCACCGGACCGAGCGAGCGTGCGTGGGCCCATGAGATCTGCTCTTTTTGCTCCTCCACTACACCTGAGTGCGTGTGCTTGGCCCACCTTTGATAATCGTATGATATCTACGGACTACAACCAACTACGCGTATCGCCATAGTAGCACCTACAGCCCCGCGATTCTTGGCCTGAATATCTCCCGTTTCTGTCAGGGATATCGTTGATGCGCGACTTGGCTATTGTGGCTTCTTTGTGGACCCAGGGAGGAGACCTGCTGCGCGGAGTGGCTCTTTGACCAAATCGCCCTTTCTGGCATGAGGATACGCGGGCGGCGCCACCAGAGTATGTGATTGCCGATACCTTCGTGCTCGGAACGGAGCGGCGGCATGTCGACGCCCGGTGGCCCCCGATATTCGGACTCGGACGCATATCCTCCTCATCATCATCCTGTCGACGGGTCATCGGAAAGACGCGGTCGAGTGGAGGATTGGGTCCAGGTACCAGTACTTGGCATATCTGACAGCGTGGGAGGTGGGGTTGCCGCTGTGGATTGGAGTGGGAGAGTGGATGCAGGGTACAGCCCGGGTACCCTGCGTAAGCGGGTGCATTAAGTGGCCACAGAAGTCACTAGCGAGTCTGGGAGTTTGGATGACAGGGGTGCGCGACGGCTGTCGTGCCTTCCCCAACAAAGATTGTAATTTTTTTGGCGAGCAGTCGTGACCACCCTTCCAGCGAAGTGTTAGACAGACGGGCAATTTTACGTTGAGCAATAACACGCCCTTCGTTCCCCACGGTCAGCGAGCTACGAGGTACTGCATTACATCGTCCATTGAAACTCGCCGGCTGCACACGGGAATTCCAAACTCTGCCCTCTCGTCCCGTTCCTTCCATTTTGCCTTTGGTCCCTCCCTCTCTCCCTCCACAAACCCCAGAGCTCCCAGACAAGGGCAGCTTCTCTGTGATACCCTCAAGCCGACCCTTGGTTGCAGCCCCTATCCATTCCTTCACGCTCATACTTGGGCCTTCTACCTGCTTGCCGTTCTTGCGTTTTTATACACTGCCAGGTACGTGACCATTCGGCAGGAACATCGTGGCGGGCGCAAGCGCTGACAGGTCCCGAATTGCAGGATACACGGCAACCGCTTCACAATGTACGGCACTGGCACAGGATCCCAGACGGGACCCCAGACGGGCGCCGTCACGCCCAGGTCATCCGCCTCTCTGCGACCTCTCACGATCTCTCACGGATCACTCGAAACCTCCTTTTTGATCCCGACCAGCCTCCATTTCCACGCCTCCCAGTTGAAAGACCGGTTTGGCTCAAGCCTCCCGGCCCCCACCGACGAGCTTGCACAAGATGACGAGCCATCGTCAATCCCGGAGCTGGTCGCAAGATACATGGGCCATATCGCGCAGGAGGTTGCGCTGGGCGAGGATGATGCTCAGGGTTCTTACGAGGAGGTGCTGAAGATCATCCTTAATGAGTTTGAGAGAGCCTTCCTTCGGGGCAATGATGTCCACGCTTTGGTTGCAACTCTTCCAGGCATCGATGGGAAGAAGTTGGAAGTTATCCGCAGTTATTTCGCAGCTCGTTCGGCTACCAACCGGGTGATGAAGACGCACCAGTCCGCGCTCTTCCGTGCTGCCGACGACAAAGCAGCCAGGGTTTACAACATCTACGGCGGCCAGGGCAACATCGAGGAATATTTCGAGGAACTCCGCGAGCTCTATCAAACATACCCCTCGTTTGTTGCGGATATTGTCGGCTCGTCCGCGGAGCTGCTTCAGACACTTTCCAGCCATCCCAGTGCGGAAAAGCTGTATTCCAAAGGCTTAGACATCATGAGCTGGCTGCAAAATCCCGATGCCACACCCGACATCGACTACCTGGTTTCGGCTCCTGTCAGCTTCCCTTTGATCGGTCTAGTCCAGCTGGCTCATTACCAAGTCACATGTAAGGTTCTTGGCCTTCACCCAGGCATCTTGCGGGACAGGATCAGCGGCACAACGGGCCACTCACAGGGTATTGTTCTTGCTGCTGCGACAGCCGCTGCTGACTCCTGGGAGTCATTTGAGAATATTGCAAAGTCCGCCTTGACAATCTTGTTCTGGATCGGTGCTCGCAGCCAGCAGACGTTCCCGAGAACCTCTTTGACGCCGTCGATGCTCAGGGACTCAGTCGAGAACGGAGAGGGTACACCCACACCCATGCTGAGCATTCGTGACCTCCCTCCGGCCGAGGTACAAAAGCACATCAACCAAACAAATCAGTACCTCCCAGAGGACCGCCACATCTCTATTTCTCTTATCAACAGCCCGCGGAATCTGGTGGTGACTGGTCCTCCGGCCTCGCTTTGCGGTCTCAACGCACAGTTGAGGAAGGTCAAGGCTGCTACTGGTATTGATCAGACTAGAATTCCGTACACTGAGAGAAAGGTTCGATTCGTCAACCGCTTTTTACCAATAACTGCGCCTTTTCACAGCAAGTACTTGGCGAAGGCGACCGCAATTATTGCCGAGGATTTGAAGGACATCAAGATCGACGCGCAGAGCCTGGGTATCCCGGTCTACGATACTAACACTGGCAAAGACTTGCGAGATGAGGTCAAGGGAGATGTGGTTCCTTCTTTGGTTCGCATGATCACCAGCGACCCGGTGAACTGGGAAAAGGCTACCGTCTTCCCCGGCGCCACCCACATCCTTGATTTTGGTCCTGGTGGCATTTCCGGACTTGGTACCCTCACAAGCCGCAACAAGGAGGGAACCGGCGTCCGCGTCATCCTGGCCGGTACCGTAAATGGCACCGTATCTGAGGTCGGCTACAAGTCAGAACTCTTTGACCGCGATGAAGAACACGCCATCAAGTTCGCTGTCGACTGGGTCAAGGAATATGGCCCAAAGCTTGTCAAGACTTCCGGTGGAAAGACATATGTCGACACCAAGATGAGCAGACTCCTGGGTCTACCCCCGCTTCTAGTTGCAGGCATGACGCCATCAACCGTCCCCTGGGACTTCATTGCGGCGACAATGAATGCCGGCTATCAGATCGAGCTCGCTGGTGGTGGCTATTACAACGCAAAGACACTCACTCAAGCCATCTCCAAAATTGAGAAGGCCATCCCCGCCGGCCGTGGTATCAGTGTCAACCTGATCTATGTCAACCCTCGTGCCATGGGCTGGCAGATTCCCCTTCTCGGGAGACTCCGCTCTGAAGGTGTTCCGATCGAAGGTCTCACCATCGGTGCCGGTGTGCCTTCGATTGAGGTCGCCCAGGAGTACATCGAGACCCTGGGGCTGAAGCACATCTCCTTCAAGCCGGGCTCCAGCGAAGCCATCCAGGCTGTCATCAATATCGCCAAGGCCAACCCCACATTTCCGGTGATCATGCAGTGGACTGGTGGCAGAGGAGGTGGTCACCACTCCTTTGAGGATTTCCACTCGCCTATTCTTGCCAATTACGGCCGCATTCGTCGCCAGGAGAACATCATTCTCGTTGCTGGCAGTGGCTTTGGTGGTGCTGATGATACCTACCCGTACCTTACGGGTGCCTGGTCCACTCACTACGGCTACCCGCCGATGCCCTATGATGGGTGCATGTTTGGCAGTCGCATGATGGTCGCCAAGGAGGCTCACACCAGTCTAGCAGCCAAGCAGGCAATTGTCGATGCCCCCGGCCTGGACGATTGTGACTGGGAGAAGACCTACAAGGGTCAGGCCGGTGGTGTGGTCACCGTGAGATCTGAGATGGGAGAGCCCATCCACAAACTTGCCACCCGCGGTGTGCTTTTCTGGGCTGAGATGGACCAGAAGATCTTTAGCCTTCCCAAGGAGAAGCGCGTCGCTGAGCTTAAGAAGAACAAGGACTACATCATCAAGAAGCTCAATGATGACTTCCAGAAGGTTTGGTTTGGCCAGGACAAGAGCGGCAAGGCAGTCGACCTTGAGGACATGACGTATGCTGGCGTTGTCCGCCGGATGGTTGACCTCCTCTACGTCAAGGATGAGGCCCGGTGGATCGATCCCTCGTTCGTCAAGCTCACTGCTGACTTCATCCACCGTGTGGAAGAGCGTTTTACCACTTCGTCTGGCCAGCCGTCAAGGCTTCAGAGCTATGCCGATCTTGACGAGCCCTACGCTGCTGTGGAGAACATCCTGTCTCAATACCCGGAGGCTGAGGAGCAGCTCATCAACGCGCAGGACGTGCAGCACTTTTTGCTTCTCTGCCAGCGCCGTGGACAAAAGCCGGTCACTTTCGTGCCCGCTCTTGATGAGAACTTCGAGTTCTTTTTCAAGAAGGACTCCCTCTGGCAGTCCGAGGATCTCGGCGCAGTCATCGGCAAGGATGTCGGACGTACTTGTATTCTCCAAGGACCAATGGCAGCCAAGCACGCGACCAAGGTCAACGAGCCCATCAAGAATATCCTCGACGGCATCCATTACGGCCACATTGCCGGTTTGACCAAGGACCTGTACAATGGCGATGCCTCAAAGATTCCCACAGTGGAATACTTTGGTGGCAAGCTGATCGAGGCTAGCGTCCCCTTGGATGTTGAGGGTCTTACCATCGCTGTCGACAAGGACAAGCAGACCTACCGCCTGTCGTCGTCGCCTTCTGCCCAGCTTCCCGATCTTGATTCGTGGATCTCCCTCCTGGCCGGCTCTAACAGGAACTGGCGCTACGCCCTTCTCCAATCCGAAGTAATCGTTCAGGGACAAAAGTATCAGACCAACCCCATGAAGAACATCTTCGCTCCTACTCGGGGCCTGTTCGTTGAGATTCGCAACCCTAATGACCCTGCCAAGACCGTTATTGTTGTCAAGGAGCAGCCTCGCCACAACCGCTACGTGACTGTGATCGAAGTTAAGCTTGCTCGCAAGAACGAGATTGTCGTCGAACTCATCAAGGAGACAACTGCTCTCGGAAAGCCGATTTCTCTTCCCCTGCGTTTCATCTACCGCCCAGATGCTGGATATGCACCCATCCACGAGATCATGGAAGGTCGCAACGACAAGATCAAGGAGTTCTACTGGCGCGCATGGTTCGGCGATGATAAGCTCGACCTCGACGCCCCCGTCACCGGACAGTTTGATGGCGGTAGCAACACAATTACGAGCGAGGCCATCAATGAGTTTGTTCATGCTGTTGGCAACACAGGGGAGGCCTTCGTTGACCGGCCGGAGAAGACCATGTATGCGCCCATGGACTTCGCTATCGTTGTTGGCTGGAAAGCCATTACGAAGCCCATTTTCCCCCGCACCATCGATGGTGACCTGCTCAAGCTTGTGCATCTGTCCAATCAATTCCGCATGATGCCGGGCGCGGAGCCCCTGAAGAAGGGTGACGTGGTTTCTACCACCGCTCAGATCAACGCTGTTGTCAACCAGGAGTCTGGAAAGATGGTTGAAGTGTGTGGCACCATCACCCGCGAAGGTGAAGCTGTCATGGAGGTTACGTCCCAGTTCCTTTACCGTGGCGCGTACACGGATTTCGAGAACACCTTCCAACGCAAGATGGAGACTCCGATGCAGGTCCACCTCGCCTCTACCAAGGATGTTGCTGTGCTGCGCTCCAAGCAGTGGTTCATCCTCGATGAGATGCCGAACCCCGAAATCGAGCTGCTCGGCCAGACTCTCATCTTCCGGTTGCAGAGCTTAGTTCGCTTCAAGAACCGCACCGTCTTCAGCCACGTTGAGACACGCGGTCAGGTTCTCCTCGAGCTTCCTACCAAGGAGATTATCCAGGTAGCCACAGTCGACTATGAGGCTGGCGAGTCTCACGGCAACCCCGTGATTGATTATCTCCAACGTCACGGATCCTCCATCGAGCAACCTGTCAATTTTGAGAACCCAATTCCCCTCCATGGCAAGACACCTCTCCAGCTAAGGGCACCGGCCTCCAACGAGACATACGCTCGCGTCTCTGGCGATTACAACCCCATTCACGTTTCTCGCGTATTCTCTGCCTATGCCAATTTGCCGGGAACCATCACCCACGGCATGTACTCCAGCGCGTCTGTGCGTAGTTTGGTCGAGACTTGGGCGGCTGAGAACAACGTTGGCCGAGTCCGTAGTTTCCACGCCTCGCTCACAGGCATGGTCCTGCCCAACGATGATATCCACGTCAAGCTGCAGCACGTCGGCATGGTGGCTGGTCGCAAGATCATCAAGGTCGAGGCCAGCAATAAGGATACCGAGGAGAAGGTGCTCCTTGGTGAGGCAGAGATCGAGCAGCCTGTGACGGCCTATGTTTTCACCGGTCAAGGTTCTCAGGAACAGGGTATGGGCATGGACCTATATGCCAGCAGCGCGGTGGCCAAGGATGTTTGGGATCGTGCAGACAAGTATCTCATGGATACATATGGTATGTTCATCATTGAATAATCAGATGAACTATTGCTAACGTGCACAGGCTTTGCTATCACCAACATCGTCAAGAACAACCCGAAGGAACTCACCATCCACTTTGGCGGGCCCCGCGGCAAGGCTATTCGTCAGAATTACATGGCCATGATCTTCGAGACAGTGGCCGCGGACGGCTCCATCAAGTCAGAGCGCATCTTCAAGGACATCGACGAGCGTACCACATCTTACACATACCGCTCGCCGACCGGGCTTCTTTCGGCAACCCAATTTACACAGCCGGCTCTGACCCTGATGGAGAAGGCCAGTTTCGAAGACATGAAGGCCAAGGGTCTCGTGGCAGGAGATAGTACCTTCGCAGGCCACTCTCTTGGTGAATACTCGGCCCTTGCTGCCCTGGCCGATGTCATGCCAATCGAGTCGCTGGTATCTGTCGTCTTCTACCGCGGTCTGACAATGCAAGTCGCCGTCGAGCGTGACACCAGCGGCCGCTCAAACTACAGCATGTGTGCTGTTAATCCCAGCCGTATCAGCAAGACGTTCAACGAGGAGGCACTGCGGTTTGTGGTGAACAGCATTGCTGAGACCACAGGCTGGTTGCTCGAGATTGTCAACTACAACATCGCCAACATGCAGTACGTGTGCGCCGGTGATCTCCGTGGCCTTGATACCCTTACCGGTGTCACGAACTACCTGAAGGCCATGAAGATCGACATCGAGCAGATGCGGAAGGAGTACTCGACCGAGACGGTCAAGGAGAAGCTTGTGGAGATCATCCAGGGATGTGCTGCCGATACCGCAGCCAAGCCCACGCCTTTGGAGCTGCAGCGTGGTTTCGCGACGATCCCGCTCCGGGGCATCGATGTGCCTTTCCATTCTACGTTCCTGCGCTCTGGTGTCAAGCCATTCAGAAGCTTCCTGCTGAAGAAGATCAACAAGACCACCATCGACCCCGCCAAGCTTATTGGCAAGTACATTCCGAACGTGACAGCCCGACCGTTCGCGATCACCAAGGAGTACTTTGAGGATGTTTTCCGGTTGACCAACTCACCCAAGATTGGCCACGTTCTGGCTAACTGGGAGCGGTACCAAGACGACAGTGCTTCTCTAATCACCGCCGTCTCCAGTGGGGTGAGCAGTGTTCAGGAGCAAAACGGGGTTAATGGAGTAGAGGCTGAGGCTTGATTGAGTCCTGGTTGGAGGTCCGGTGGTGATTTAGAGGGGGTTCGCATGTTAGATATGGTGTCTGGCACGGGGTTTGTTGCATTATCATAAGTAATTACGTCGTGAATGTAGTATTGAAGCGTCCGGCCTAAAGAATAGAGCCAATTAGAAGCACGTCTGTTATCTGAAGCTCATCATCGTATCATGTGATATTGCATCTTTTGCTCACGTCTCCGTTGGAAAGAGGGGATATTTCGATCTATCGGGAGGAAGACGACAGCTAGACTGGTGCAACATGGCGTAGAGAGTCGTCACGGCTGGTGAAGCCAAAGCAAACTAAACGGCGAATCGGAACTACGGTACTTCGTACTGAGATATTTGCCTACCTATTGGTGAGAAGTCGACGGACAACATACCAGTATGACGCCAGAAGCTTTATTCCTACCAACTTCCCTTCCGAACATCGGACTTTTGTACGGTATCAACCATGCATGCCAGCACCGTCGACACATTCTCTGAGCACCAAAAAATCGTGCATGTCATGAAGGGCTGGCCGTACGTTGTGTCGCCACATGGCCTCGAGGCCAGTGACTGCGGTATCCAAGGAACGGGACCTGTCACAGCATCTGGTATTCTATAGCGGTATACCGTCGCCCAACTCCGTTGCCGCACATCCCCATCCAGTGTGACAGAAGGCACAGAAGGTATGGCAGATGTGATCACGAGCGAAGGATGCACCGTGTCGCTGGTCAATAGTACAGACGATCGGCCATCGCAATGTCAGGTGGCGGTCTCATCGGAATCACTTTCAGCACATGCAAGTCGAAGCGGGCCAGACAGAAGACATTTGTAGTGAGACAAAAGAGCTTGTTGTTTCCGGAGCAGCTCGTGAGCTGAAGAGCCGCGTGAAGCGCGGAGGCTAATTATGTAGGTATATGCAGACAGACGCACACATCATGTACAACAATAGAGTTCATCCCAGCCTGTCATGGCGATCCATCCCATCCCAATTCCCGCTCCAGTAAAATGTTCGTCCTGACCCCGTGAAATGCTGAAATGGTTCAGATCACTCCCTTCATCCGATCTCGCATCGCCCTTGTCATCCGTGACACCACACGCTACACCGAGAGAAACGCCAGTATAAGCCAAACCGAAATAGGGAAACGATGAAGCCAGTCGATAGTGAGCATAAGAAACCAAGGCAGAAACTCCCTCATCACCGTTCCCATGCAGCCGAGCCAATGCACCCCGAACCCGAAAATGTTTGTATCCTGATGCTAACCCCCTGAAAGTTTTGAGTGTCAAAAAGACTGACCACAACGCCATCTCCATGTGACGTAAGAGCTAGTAGTAATGAAGCGATATAAAACGAGACATTAAGAGAACTTTTCGTAAGACATTTGAAGAAAATGACGTGAATAGGTAGTAATGCGTCATCTAGGACGCGAGGACAAGGCAGAATCGAATTATGCAGTTGAAGGAAAACGAGGAAGTGTCTCGTTGTCAGGCACCAACCCGGCAACGTAAGGCCAAAGTGGGCTCAAGAACCTGTTGTTTGGCTCGTTAGGCAGCAACACGAGGTTGCACCTGATCGAAAAAGAGCCTGTAATCTTGGTCTGGTCCTGCGGCCGCTGGTGTGCCAGGGCGCGTCAAGGACAGTATCTGTCGTATGTAGTGAGGGCGGCACTAACAAGCAGCTATCGGATTCGCAAAACGCAAAGGGCTGGGCGGATTCGAGTGATAGTCATTCGAGTGACGCCGGCCAAAGACGTGTTGCATGAAACTCCGGGGAGCTACGGATCCAAGGTTGACCGTCTTGTGGGTCAGAGGCACCGGGATGCGATGTACCTTTTTGGTTTGCCATCGCTCCTTGATGCAGTCGTCGACAAGTGCCATGAGACCTGTTGCCATAATGACGCTGAAGTAATGTTAGTGTCTGCATGTTCTGGGCAGGGATTGGGAAGTAACTTACTCGGCAACATCGGTAACCGCATCTACAATGGAGTCGTCTGCAATCCACATGAAGCACGGCGGAACCCATCCACCGGCGTTCTCATCGGCGTGAATCTGGTTGGGTGACCGCGTCTCAGGGACAATGTGCGCGACCGGCGCGTTCGTGTTCCCGTCTCGGATGAGGTGGAACGAAACCAGGCCCAGCTGCTTGTCGACTGTACGCTTCCAGTTATAGCGATGGCCCCACCACTCAAACTCGTAGCGCTTGTTATTCTTGCCGCCTCGACGGTGTACGTCGACGCGTGCGTAGTTACTGAACTCGAGTTTGATGGTGTTGGTCGGCAGCGGCCACTGGAACTTGGACTTGCCACCCCGGCTGTCGAGCGAGAGGGCGGACAAGTTGCTCCGGTCGGTAAACAGCTCATCATCCCCATCGCTGGTCGAGTAGCCCGTGTTAGGGCGGGCTGCGGCACTCGACTTGGCGCGGCGTAGGATCGGGCGGCCACCGCTCAGTGTCTTGATAGCGGTTGACATGGACCGCTTCAACGTTGGGCGGTCGGCATCGCCGCCCTTGGGTTTTGCTGCTGAGGGCTCGGTGTACTTTCGTTTCGAGTTGCACACCTCGCGGCCTGAGTCGCGGCAGTAGCGGCGCATGGAAAACTCGCGCTTCGCCAAGTCGTACATACGCAGATGGAAGAGCTGGATCGCCGTCCTCCTCCGCCCTGTCAATACCGTATCGACCCGCAAGTTCATGTTCCCGTCAGGCGTGAACTCGTCATGTCGGATCGTGAATCGGTTAAGCGAGGGGAAGAATTTGGCAAAGTCCTGCGGTGAAGATGCGCGTACGTTCGGCTCAACGACCTCGCGGCGGTAGACCGGCAGCGGGGGGATGCAGTGCGACTCGTAGTCCATCGGGCTCTCGTCGAGATCCATGGCGTCGAGATCGTGGTCCGACATTGTCGTCGAGGCGCACGATTCCACCGAGGAATGCGCGTAGAGCGAAGCGTCAAGGTCAACATCGTCGTCACAAGCGTAGGCCTGCTGGTACTTGGAGGCTTCGTTGTAGGCGCGGCTGTCACTCGAGGAGAGTGATGCTTTAAGTTCAGAGGGGCTAGGTGATGTGTAGATGGAGGTAGGGGCGGTTGATTGCGAGAAGTTCGAGTCGTTACTCCTCTCGCTGCGGGAGTCCCGACTGGAGGTAGTGTGACTCGACGGCTGTCTTCTTGGAGAGCGAGGCATGGCGGGCTAGAGGACTGAGAAGTCTGGGAGAGGCGGAGGCGGAGGCGGAGGAGAGAGTTGTGTCTGAGCTTTGGTGTGGAGGGAAGATCCAAACGAGGCCGCGGGAGGGACCGTGGATTCTCTTATAGCAACGGGCCGGGATGGCACCAAGAGGGAGGGGCGTCGCAACGGCGGGTTGGGTGGCAGTTGACCCGGGCTGCGTCCACGGATTGGCGACTGGGAGCTCGGGACGACGGCGCTGGCTGCTGCTGGTGGGTGCTGGCTGCTGGCCGCTGGGGCTGCCGACGTGCAGAGCTGCAGAACAGGTGCCGGCCACGGTCTCGAGGCCAGACAGACGAGGGAGACAGGGGTCAGGGAAGACGAGGGCTACACAGTCAGGTTGGGTCGGGCATTAAACGCGGGAGCTAGCTCGCTGGCGTCTTGCGTTTCGACGGCGAGCGTGTGAGCGTGCGCGCCAGAGGCTGGCTGGGAGAGCAGAGAACAGGTGGGATGGAACGGTGGAGCGTCGACGAGGAGCGTCGAGCGTCGAGCGTTGCGCTTAGTTTATTTTTTTAGCTGTGGTGCTGCGTATGCGACTGTGCGGTGCGCTGCTGTTCGATGCTTGCCGTCTGGCCGGTAAGGTTTGCGGTGCGTCGATGTCTAACTGACAGGTCAGGGAGCATATGCGGGAGCTAAATGGACGAGATGGAGCTGGCAGCCACGGAGCGGCCAGAAGGCGTGCGATATATGGATGTGGCTCCCACGCGGGACTGAAAGCCCGGTGTAGTGTAACGTGGAGGAACACGGCGAGGGAGGTGGGCACGGAGTACGGAGTACCTCCGCATCGTGGTGCATGCAAGTATCGAAGTCACAAGTATAGAACGCACCGCGCAGAAGACCCCGCGCCATCGGTCGTTGACTGCTGTGACCCTGGACATCCTGGACATCCTGGACTGTGCCTTCCCTCTGCCAAGCCCACGCGCTCCCGCAGCCACCAGACCCGCCTGCCGGTGGAGCCGTCCTGGAGGCAGCAGAAGAGGGTGGGGCAGCGACCGCAACGACTGGTGACTGGCCAGCGTCCACCTGGAACTCAAAGCCCTGCGCGGTTTTTCTCTCGCCCTTTTCGGCCTCTCTGACTGGTGGCATCGGGCCCCCCAAGAGCCGAGACGGTGCTCGCGACTGGCTGGAGGAATAACGCCTCGCCTTTACTGGCCGACGGTCTCACTGTCTCGCACAGCCTCGACCGATCGGGAAAGACGCAGCACGGTCGTGTGGAGCTGCGAACGTCCAAAATGTCGCAAAAGTCACCACCCGCCGCGGGGAGCCGCCCACAACGAGACTGCGTGGGGGGGTTGGTGCGGGCGATACCTCCGCTGACACCCGCGGGCGCGGAATCCCTGGCAGCGGGTGAGCCCACTGGAACATCTCAAACATCCCACCATTTGGGGGTGGTGGGCTGTTGGAACAGCACTAGAACATGCCTCGGAACCCGCCAAAAGCCGCTGACGCCCATACGCTTCACACCCTCGGCTTCTGCGATGCGCCAACTGAAGCATCCATCCATCTGAAAATTCTGACTGACCTGCAGCTTCGACTCCTTCCACTTTCTGGTCCGCTCGTCCCAAAGACAGAATATGGCGTCCAGGTCAGACCGGATTGTCCTCGCCCACGAGGACGAGACAACGCTGGCCACGGTTGCATGGCACGCATGGTAACAGTCCGCCCTCGTCTTTGGCACTTTGCATCTGCGACGGTTCTTCGGCTGGAAACAGCGTTTGACGCAAGATGACGCCGCGGCGGGACGGATTGAGACCTCTCAGCCAGCCAGGTTGGGAAAACTGTGCGCCGGCTCCATCGACCGAGCGGCGGGCGTCAAGCTCTCCCGTTTACTGCGCTCGCTGCCTTTACTGCCACTCTGCTTCCCGCCGTTATGACGATGACGATGACTCGTTTCAACCGCTGCCAGCATTCACGCGTGTCCCATTCTGGGCTGTGACGCAAGCCCGCTTGTCCGACTTCTAATTGCTTCGCTCGAAGCCGACAACAGTAATTGCCGGATCTACCGCCGCAACTATTTTCCACCGGCTCGATCTCGAAATTGGACATGTCTGCTGTTCCCTGCTCCCAGCTCCGTGCTTCCAGTTCGCACACAGCGAGTGGGTGAAAGGTGCTATTCCCAGACGGCGCTGGCCCCATATTCCAAAAGAATGCAGGGTATTAGCGGCCAGAGTAGACCTGACAGTCGTACGTGGCACTCCTACCAGCGACATGGAACGCCTGAAAGCATGCCCGGATGCCCAACTGCACCCCCAGGCAGACTTGCCAGCTCCCTAGCCACGCGAATAGCAAACCGAGGCTGCACTTTTCTCCGGAACCGCCATTGGTCGTCGAGCAGATCGTGGGGAACGCACTTCTGGCGACACATGTCGAAACTGTCCGCACAGACTTGTTACTTGACGAGTGCTTCACCAGCGCATCGTCAAGCCACTCCAGCCACCGCATCACCTGTTACCAAGCCGTCCCCTTTGCACCGCCCAACCCAGCTCCCCAAGCAGTGCCGCTTACTCAGGCCTTGTGCTCCGGTTTGTTACCCCAAGGTTTCGGTATGTCAGATATCGACTTCATAAGGTTCAAATCAGAAGGCGGAATTCGGCTCCTTCGCCCAACCTGGTCAGATCGCCTCCATGATTCCAATTGAGACGGTGCACGAAGCCCTTGAGGCAGGATGGCTGTTTCTATCCTGACGCAAGCGAGCCCCTCCCCGTAGAAAGAGAGCCGAGTGTTCGCCATGTACGAAGTATGCAAGCCAGCCCCGTGTCGGATCAGAGCGACGCTGAGTTGTGTCACGCTCTCATTCGCTGTCGTGTCGGGCCTCAACTCGACCTCACTGGGCTCTCCTAGCACGTGGGAGAAATGCGTTCGATTTGCCAGCGCCAGCTTTGATGCGTTCTCAATGGCCAGCTGTCAATTCTGCCTGAGAACAGCCCCCCAACTGGTGGAGGTCGCCCCGATATCGCTGGCGAACTGCAGCTCTTCGACCCCCCCCTTCTGAGTCTCGAATCTGGGGTGCAAAGAAGGCAACCAGATCCAATCTGGTGTTTGGCGCTGCCAAATGTCTCACTCGCCCTCCTGGCATCCCACGGTTCGGAATGCTCCGCGCCGTCATCCATATACGAAAAGACAACCTTAGGCCGTCATTTAGGGGCGATTGGTAGTCAATTAGTGCACTGGGGAACGCCCGCGAGCAACATATCATAAGCTGGGTCAACCTCGCCTTCAGATTACCTATAGCGTGCCGCATGTCGGTTGGCAAAATGTCGATTGTGCCCTCGTTCACCTCCGCGATGCCACCTCAAAATGCAACAGCGGGAACCCGTCTGAATATCGCCGTCATAACCAATCGTGGCGTTTTCAGGGGTGTTGATCAGCGACCTATGCACACTGGCACGCTCAGGTGACAAGCACAACGGCTCCCCTTCAGATATCACGACCATCGGAAGACGTCCGCTAGCTTGGGGAATACCATTAGCGATCTGGGTTTTTGACCCACGACGCAGCCACATGCAGCCAACCGGGGGAATAAAGTTCACTGTCGACCCGTTTGATGCGATGCAGACAGTGAGGCAATATTTCCTCTTGGCCAATCGAAAACTTCCGGGTGTGCTGTTTTGGGTAACCCAGAAGCTCCAACCCACTGCTCCTCTGCAAGTGCGCATCTGTGGGGACAATAATGGCACGCACAGCAACCTATCGGTTATGGAGGGGTTGTTAGCTACGGCTGTCATACCTCATCGTTCGAGGTCTCTGGCTTCCACCGATATCCGTAATCTTTAGTCTCGCTGGCGGCTACGGCTCTGCAAGAGCGGTTCGATATCTCGGTCATGTTCGGTAAGTCGTGCTGTTATCTCCTATTCTGCAGGCGCGCCACCACTTCACCCACGTTCTGGCTTCCTCTGATCTCTGGCATTGGCTGCTCTCCTCGGCACATGATACACCCTGTTCCTGACCTCGCTATCACCGCGTTGGTTTGTATTTCACAGGTGAAGGAGACTGCCGTGAAGCGCGGGAGGGGGGTGGTCGATTGGGTGCGAGGCTGCCGTCGGCAATGCGCTCCAATGAGCGCGCTTAAGCGGCTTTCTTATCTTCGGGCAGCAGGATGGTGTCCTACGTTTCGTACGGTATCGATGCTTCTGCAGGGTGAGTGAAGTGTCACCAGCTGGCGAGATGTCATTTGCGGGACGAAGTCATTCTCACGGCCCTGACCTCGGGTTAACGGTGGTCCCTTGAATTCGTGAGGCGTGGCATATGCATGACATCAAGGACACCGGTGTCTGCTCCCCCCTACCAAACCTCTTGCCGGAAGAACCGGCTCACTTTCCTTGCCGTCCTCTATCGGGTGAGCTTGTCTATCTCTCTCGGAGTTCTAGCAAGCAAAGGGGAATGGGTCGAGTGAGAATTCGACCTGGTGCGTTTGCGCGACTTCTCCCATTGGATTCAGATGTGGATTTTCCTCGCCCAGCGAACGCGCTTCCGATTTCATTGGCTTCATATCGTGCGAATCGTGTCGATGGGAGGGGTAGTTGCCTGCCACTTCCTATTGCTGTCCTATCCCGCTCCTCGCCGGTCGTCGAGCATGGCGGGGGCTGGAGTCTGGACTCGGTTCCCTTGGAGACAGCCGATCCCTGCTGAAGGAACAACGGCGCTGGACTTTGGTGGATGATGGGCGCTTGTAGCTTGACACTGGCACGTCGTATCTCCTACGGAGCGGAGCGTTCGAGGCCTTCAAGGGGTAGTCGATTGGAACGCGGATAGCCCGCCATTCTCCAATGCCTCTCCGAGTACGAAGTAGATCTGCCACGGGCCGTCTGAGGTCGACCCTGAACACGCAACCTAGAAAAGATCGGCAAGGTCAACACATGAGCCTTTGGCAGGGATAGAACTACCAACGAGGTTCATATTGCGACACGCGTCAACGTAGAGCCACGGGGGATTAGAATGATGACCGCCTCGCCGGTGCTGATACGCAGTTGTGTGACACAACACTTTGGTGTAAGCCGCCAGCATAGCAAAATGACCAGGGGACTACCCCCATCACGCCCCCAATGACTTGTATCCGTGGGAGACCACAGATATGATCGGCGGGCAGAGACTCTCTCAGTCGCCAAATCCAAGAGCAGCGACTTGAATAAGATCAATGACACAGCAACGGAACCAAGAATGTCCGCCCCATTGGCACGCCTCCTGGCCTGACTTCCTCCGAGCCCGCATCCGTCCGGCTGGACCCGGAGAATTCGCACGGCGCTAGCGTGGACGTCACAGGCGGCCGGGGAGTGGTCGGACGATGCGGCAGCAGGTCGGCCTCGCAGCTGATGTCCGCACTGCGTGCTGCCCGCCGTGCTCGCTCGCCCCCCTGCCCCCAAAAGCCCACGCTGCGAATGCGAGGCAGGAGGCAAAAAAAGAAGAAAACGGGCAAAAAAACACGCAAGTGCAGCAAGATTTCCTTCTCAGTCTTCCAATCCGTATGGATCTACCTCGCCTAGCCCGCATTCTGCACGCCGACTCCTCCCGGAGCAACAGAGCTGCAGAGCTGCAACAGCGTTTGGACGGACATATGGCCTCGAACGCACACCACACGATGGATGAAATAGGCAAGACTGCACACGCATCGGTGCGCATTTGACCACACAGAGAACCGCATCTGGAAAAATGAGCGATGTCACATGGCCCCATGCAAATGTCTACGGTAATGGCTACCCGCGCTCATTTGCTGGCTGTTTGTCTGTCTGCAGCTTGGCTGGTCGCTGGTTGTAAGTGAGCCTCACTCACTCACCCCTCTCGCGATGTCCGCCGCCGGCAACAAAGGGGCAAAACCAGACCCGTATCCCAACCGTATTGAACCCGAGGTCGATCCCCCAAGAAAAAAAAAGGGCTCGGCCCGAGTCCGAATTTGTAAGTGCTCGCTCACACACTCAACCATCCATTCATCCTCACCATTCTGCAAAATTTTCTTCCTTGGGGGCTGTGCAAACTAGCCAAATCTGCAATTGATCGAAACCTTTCGCCCGGCATTTTGGGATGTACTCCGTACCAACAACCAGCTCAACTTTCCTTGCTGCTCACTCTGCTTCCCAACTCGGACAGCCAGAGAAGCCTAGACCGTATGCAGGTGGCGAAGGCTCTTGCTAAGCCGCCCACCATCCCAGCTAAGGTAGGCCAGACCCTGTTCCAAATACTCATTGCGGGCACGCAGGGCAAACAAACCTACCTAGGTTGCTCCCCTCCTTTACACGAACGTGCCCGGCCGGGCAAGTCTTGCCGATTGCTGGAGGAAAATGCTACATTATATGCATCTTACTGCTTCTTACCCCTCGTTTTGTTGATTTGTGTGACGCTCTCTAAGTGGCTTAGCCTTGCACAACATACCGGGTGAGAGCGGTGTGTTGCTCAAGGGGGCTGTGGAGAAGCGCTGACAAGGTCATACCGAAACTCGAGAGCATAAGGCTGAGATCGAGATCATGTAACTGGGATGAATACGACAACTTCAAGTCCTCCGAGTGCGGGCCGAGTCGTCATGGCACGTACGGTATCACAGAGCTAAGCTCAACAAGACTACACAAACATCTACACTGGGGGTGGTCAACTATCATAACTGGAAGAGCAAAGTGGGAGAGAAGATAAATAAATAGAATAATAAAATGAGCCAACAAAGTTAGGTTTGCTTCCGTTCTTCAGCATGCTGATGCTATTGACTTTCGCCTCCCTCTGTCCTTCTCTTCCCCGATTCCAATTGGACATGACTTCAACAACATACCAAGACAAAATCATTTCGCTCTTGCTTCATCTGACAGGCATCACAGTCACGGCTTTCTCCATCGCCACCCTCACCAGCACACCCATTACCCCTGTTCCCCCTTCGGAGAATTTCCTGAGCTCCACCCCGAAGAGGGTCTCCTAATGCCCACCCTCCCAGCCGATCCAGCTCCGTGGCATCACACGCCAAATCTTGACCTCTCCGGAGCGTAGATCGTCCAGCTTGAATGACTCGAGCTTAACCTTTTTGCTCTCGCGGCCCTGTTCCCAGGCCCGCACCTTCTTCTTCGTGCCGTCCCACTCCGCCACCACGGCAACGTGGTCCGGCTTGCCGACTTCCATGGTATACTTGGCGTGCATCGCCCCGTGCTTGCCCTGGAATTTGGCATTCCGGATGCTGATGATGTCGCCCGGTCGAATCTCATCGTTTTGAATGGTACTCGCGTTAGCGAGATTGCTATAAACAAGTGCGCCATAGGCCCGCGAGCCCACCGGCAACAAGGCATCCTTGAGCGGACGAAGCAGCTCGTAAACGAGTGCCTGGGGAGTACCGTCTCCGACGACTGTGTTCTGCTTGCTAACGACCGCTTCACCGATCGCGCGACCAAATCGCTCGTAGCTCTGCTCAAGCTGGTCCTGTCGCAAGGCACGGGGCGGAGCCTCATGCCTCTGCTCAATGTGCACATCTGAAGCATCTTGGGGATCAAAGCGAACCGTGACAACAGTTTGCGAGTAGTCTTGGAAAAGCACATAGATGTCCCTCGTAATGGTCGTCTTTCCACCATTTCGAGGGTTCGCTGCGCTCGACTCCTCCGACTCAAAGAAGATATCCTTGCGGCCCTGAAGCTGAGGAGGCAGGCTGTTAGGCTGCAGCCACCAGCCGGATTGTGTGGCCAGGTCGACCTCATTAGCGACGAAACCAGACTCCATCGAAGGCCGTGCCACATCAACGGATCGCCGAACCGGTAGACTGCGCTGAACATCCAGTGACTGACGTGGAGGGGCTCGGCCAGGAGGAGGACCCGGAGGGCCTGGCGGTGGAGCTGGCGGCGGTGCCCGTAGGCTCTGAGGGGCCGTGTAGGACGATGGCGAGTCTGCTGAGTAAAGGTCCTCGGACCTCCTCGTCTGCAGAGGGGGCGTCGGCATTGCGAATGAGGGGGCTGGCGGAATCCCAGGAACAGCTGCGCTGTAATTGTATGGATCGTATTCCTCTTCGTCATCGTCGTTTTCGGTATGGCGAGGCGGCTCCTTCGCGGGCAAAGGCGGAGGTGGCGGGGCTGCACGGGGCACGTCTACGGACTGTCGCGCCGCAGGAGGAGCTTGTGTTGGAACGGGTGGGGGACCGGCTCTCGGCGGTGCGGCTGAGGGAATAGGGGGCACTCCAACCGCGGGAGATCGTGGTGATGTCACATCCTCGAAGCTAGACTCCCGCTGGTGTGACTTGAGTGCATCTTTATGGTGCACCGAAGAAGCAATATCCGTATCGTAATCACCCTCGTACTCGGTAATCTCTTCGTCATCATCGTCGTCTCTAGATGGCTGTGGTGGGGCAGCGCCCGGAGGCGGGGGAGGCGGTCGGGTCTGCACGGGCGGTGGTGCCAGGGCAGATCCGGGAATTGGCGGTGGCAGTCTGCTGGCCCGGTTGCCTGTCGGCGGCGGCGGTGCTGGTGCAGAGGGCGACAGGGGCGATCCATCCTCGGCGAAAGACGGACGTTTCTGCGCAGTACCGGGGGTTATCGGCGACAAGGGAGGCGGCATAGAGATCGGAGGTGGTGGAGGCGCTCTGGTCGCTTGCGCGGGCTCCCCCTTTGGCGTATCTGATTCCTCGTAGGGGCGCTCCGACAACTCGTCATCAGACACCGAGCCTTCGCTTGGCGATTTGATCGCTGATGCGGTGGGCGGCGGCGGCGGCGGACGCGCTGGAGGAGTTAGCCATAGCAACGCTAACAATAGTGCTGCGTAACAGGAACGGCGGAAGGAAGGGGAGGTGATCTTTTGCATGGGATACTTCTGGATGGGGCAGGAGAGGCACTCACAGTCCGTCGGGATAGGGGGCGGAGCTGGTCTCCCGCTTGGTAAGGGCGGGGGTGCTGCTGGTTCTCTCGACGGCACTACGACCTTGTCAACTATGCTCCATCTAGAAGGAGATTCCGACCTACGGGACGGGGCAGTCTCCTGGTGCGGCGTTCTCAGGTTAGCTTCCTCATCCTCATCAACGTCCGAGTCAATCGGCTCGGGTTCCTGTGCCGGCGTCGGCCGCGACAAGCCCGGGAGGGCCATCATCATGGGCACTGGGGGCGCCCTTGAGGTTGGCGAAGCGGGCTCCTCGGCGTCCTCGGACCGTCTTGCAGGACCCGGCGTCGGGGTCGACTTCTTCTTCTTGGGCAAAGCTGGCGGCGGTCCGCCAAAGAGCGGGATGCCAGGCATACCAGGCATCCCCATGCCGCCGGACATCTTGGCCATCCTCGCTCGCAACTCCTCCTTGCGGCGAACCTCGGGGTCAACATCATCCTCATCCTCTTCGTCCACCTCTTCTTCCTCGTCTTGAGCCTCGTCGTCCTGCTTTGTTGCGGTAGCGATATGCCTGGGACGCTCATCGCTGTCTTCCCTCTCGGTAAGGTCGTCCTCCTGGCCCTCTGTTGTGTCGCCAGCGCCAGACATGTCGGCTTCGTTTCCATCACGTGGCTCAAAGCCCTTGGATGACTTGCGCCGAGGTGGGTGCGGCAACCGAGGCGGGTGAGGCTCATCGAGGGATTTCTTAGCAAATGATTCTTCAGTGTCTCTGCGCTCCAAAGGGGGGGGCGGCGTTGCGGCCTCGCCCTCCTCTGTGGGCTCCATGCTGTCGAGACGCTTCTTGGGAGGGCGCTTGGGCTTATCCTTTTTGCCAACCGCGTCAGCATGGCGCGCAGCTGTCTCCATCTGCTGCTTCTGGAGCAAAGCCATCCGTTCCTTGAGACTCAAGGGCTTCGGCTGATCTTCTTCAGCCTCCACCTCATTCGAGGTGGTAGGGATGAGTCCGGCCTTCCCGGCATTCTCGACTGCCGTTGCCTCTTGCTCCTTGATCTCTGGATCCTCATCGCGACGGTAGATCTTTGCGGTAGGCGCCTGCTGGGGCGGTGGGATGTAAGCATGTCTGCTGGGCGGGGGCGCAACGAAGGGCTTCTTGATGAAGCCAGAGTTACCGGCACCAAATGCACTCGGCTTAAAAGGCGCAATCGGAGGCGCTGCTTGTCTGTTAAACGCAGCGATGCGATCCTTGAATGCACTCGGCTTTTCGGACACAGGAGGCGGGCCACTGGGCTTGGGCTGTGCCGGGACTGGTTTCGGTGGCGGCGCCGCACTGGCAGACTGAGCTTCGAATGGCCGAGCAACTGGCTGAGGCGACGCGGGAGCTTGTGTTGGTGGTGCAGGCTTGGGGACCGAAGCTTCCGGTGCTGGTGCGGGAGCTGCTCGGGCAGCAGATGTGGTCTGTGTGGGCGAAGGTACCCTTGTGGGTTCGGGTGCCTCCTCTGGTTCGGGTGCGAGTAGTTTCGGCGATTCGGGAGGAGGAATGACGGGAGAAGATGCCACCGCTACGGGAGAGATGGCCGGGTCGGAGTCTTTCTTCGGTCGGGTCCTCGACGGCCGGGGCGGGGCGGTGGGCTCATACTTCTCGACGAAGTTACGAGGGAAGATACCTTCCTGCTTGGTGCCGGCGTCGTCTACGTACTCGCCGCCATACCAGTCCGCATCGTCCTGGTCCGTCACGGTAATGATCTGGCCGATGGAGAACGGCAGGTCGTCCTCATGGCCGGAGGCGTAGTCAAAGACAGCCTTGACTTTGAACGACATGATGACGCGGCCGGGGCCAAGCTTCGAGCAGTGTCGCGGGGCGTCAAGGCCAAGGTCGGAAGTGCGGGGCCGCAAGCTCCCTGTGTTGTTTGAGGCAAGATTCGGGCGTTGTAGTCGCGGGCAGTCGACAGCGTCGGAAGCACTGTTCGCATCCGTGGTGCTCGGTCTGAAGATTCTAGTATTGCTGCTGCTGCCTGTTTTCTACGGCGTTGGGTGCAGGATGGGTTAGGTAGTCCCAAAATCTCAAACAGTTGGAGATCGGCCGCGGTCAAGCGACGTTGGCTGGGCCGTCCCTGCGTCAGGTCGCTGAGGAGGTGCTAGGCAGACTGTGCTTGGTCGGGCTGATGCGGCGCACGCTGGCGGGCCAAGACTAGTGTCCCAACTCCCTTTGACGCTCGACGTCAGCGCATGAAACTAACTTGCACCCGTCTCTGCGCCTATCTGCTCGTCGTTGCTGCTAAAACACCCCTTGGCGATTCATCCGGTGATCAGGTAGGGAAAGATGATGTTCATGTTTCCTCAAGGGGCCCCCCGCCCGGCCCCGCCTCACTCAAATTGTTGCGGGTGGAGAACGTTGGCCAGGGTACAAACAGCGCCACGGAAGGTTCCATCCTTTGCCTTCCATCGCCGCAGCGCTTTCCCACCGCATTTGCAAGCCAGCTGCAAACAGCCAATAAAGCACCGCCGGTCAATTGCGACCCAAAGACCACAATCTTCTACTCTACGCTCACCGATCGCCAAAAACCCCCCAGCGCCGCAAAGATGTCGGGCCCTCCGGTGCCAGCTCCCGCCCCCACGAGTTCGCAGACGCCCAAGGGCATCCTCAAAAAGCCGAAAAGCCCCCCCAGCCTGTCTGCCCCGCCACCAAGCGAGCCGACCCCGCTGCCGCGCGAGCGCCAGATCGCGATCCAGCAAGCAGAGCTTCTCCTCCGCCAGCGAGGCGAAGAAATCAAGCCGCCCGTTCCGCTCGAGATCTTTGAGCGCCTCAGCCAGTTCCCGGAGACCCGGAGCCCTAGCACCAGCGCCGCCAAACCCTCTCCCGATGACGTCCGCGAGTTCGTTGAAGCGGTGCGGGACTTCCTACCCCGCGAGTACCAGGATCTGATCGAGGAGCGCAACTGCTTGGGCAACTGCGGTTACACCTTGTGCCCGAGGCCGCGACGGAAATACACTGGCCCGTTTAAAATCCTGCCCTCGGGCATCGCCAAGGTTGCCGACGTGAACATGTGGTGCTCGGACGCGTGTGCACGTCGGGCGCTGTTCATCAAAGTGCAGCTGGATAATCCCAGCTACGTCAAGAAAGATGGGCAGATGGTGGTAAAAATCGAGCTCGCGGACGAGACCAAGCAGTCGACTCAGCGGCAACCACAGAAGAATGCAAGTGCAGATGCAGACGAATCCGAGCTTGCCAAGTCTGTGGACCGACTTGAGGTAGACAAAAAGGTGCAGACGACCAAGGACAACGCCGCTCTCGCTGTCGAGCGCGGTGATGCCCGAAGGCCAGCGCAGCAAGTCGAGGTAACCATTCGTGAAAAGAGTACTACTGTTCCAGCGCAAGCTCCGAACCGCGACCAAGCTGACCAGGACGTCGATGCGCATTTGATGTTGGAGGGCCACAAGACTACATTTGGCACCACCAAAGATGATGCAGATAGCGATAGCGATGACGCTGACGATTACTTGCCTTCTGCCATCCGTTTCTGAGACCTGGATTTTGTAAAATATTGGGACGGCGTTGCTTTCGAAGGTTAGAGGACACGGGGAAAATGATACCCACCGTATACAACGGTCAAAGTAGAGCGTCACCGGCACACAACCACGACCACGTACGTGGCATATGTAACCTGATCAAGGCCACTCCGTGCCCAGACCCAAATGTCACCACCACAGCGCAATGAAGGATACGGAATTGGCAATCAAGCGTCATCCTCGGAATTACCCGAGGAATCAGCGACACCTTGTGTGGGCAACAGATCTTGTTCGGATCTATCGTGCTCTCACTACCTCCCAGAAAGACGCCGTGTAGCCATGTTGAGGGCCCATGCCATATGTCATAACCCACAGACCCCTGCCGAAATTTTACTCCCAACCCAACCCGAAAACCATTTAGTCGCGACGAGGGGGGCGGTCGCCGAAACGTCTGCCGCCGCGCTCGATCTGCTGAACCTGAGTGACGGGGGTGACGTTGACGGGGATAGAGTCGAACTGCGGACGCCCAATCAGTTAGTTCAGCCCCGCGGCACACACCCACAGAGGACAGGAGCTGAAATCTTACGCCAAGGTGCTTGAGGAGGTCCTTGGTCTCGGTGTCGACATCGAGCTGGCCACTCTCCGACTGGGTGAAGTCGAGAGCAGAGATCTCGGGGACGTATTGATCTTTGCGCTCGCGCTCCTCTTCCTGGAGCTTGAACGAGATACCGCGGACGGGTCCACGCTGGATACGCTTCATCAAGTGGGTGGTGTAGCCGGCAATCTGTGACGAGAAAAAAACTGCTGTTAGCAAAAGAGCCGACGCGATGCGCAGCTTGGGTATTTTTTTTGTCGGGGCGTACCTTGTTGCGCAGGCGCTTGGAGGCGATGATGGCGATTTCATCGCAGATTCTCTTGTTGGTCTCGAAGTCGAGGGTCAACTTGGGATAGTACCGCTCAATGATGACCTTGGCGGACTTCTTGACTGTCTTGGTGCGAACGCGACCCATTTTGGCGACTTGGTTTCTGGACTGGAGAGTGGTTGGGTTGTCGTGGGCAGGTTCGAAGATCACGGTCAAGAGATGGACTTTTTTTGGAGGTGAGATTTTTGGTTGGTTGTGGGGGTTTTCGTTAGGGCACAAATTGCGGTGGGGCTGAAGCTGTGGCTGAGGCTTGACCGGGTGGCAGATTACTGCACCTGGGGACAGGGCTCCACACGTGACTTGTTTCGCAGCCAGCTCGAAGCTCCCGACTCCACACCACACAGCACTCACTTGCGGTGTACTTGTCTAACAACCATGTATGTTGGACAACGGCGGTTGCACAAATCTAGAGTAACTTGTATTCTACAAAGAATATAATGTACATGACTGTTACACTTGCCTAGCGTACCGCCTTTCAATCCCCCAATTATTGCTTGGGCAGTTTGGGGCTGTAGAGGCTCTTGTAGCTGGTGTTAGAGCCGAGCCCGTATCCGCCCGCGCTAGACATCCTCGGATTCTTTGACAAGTGACTCCTATCAGGCCACTTACGGTCTCTGACGCGAGGAGTCGCCGCTGGTCTTCTGAAAGTCTTCGTCTCCTCTGCTCCAAGCAGCTCCTGCGCAACAAGATACGCTTCGGTGTCTGCGTCGCTTATCGTGATCTCCACGCCGCCTCTGGAGTTGACAGTAGCCTCCCGGGCCTGTACAAATACCTTGTGGCCTCCCTTCTTTGAGGTATCGATTCTGTCCCAGATGTGACCGTCGGGGTTGGGGATTGAGGCAGACCTCGCCATGTCCCTTTGGTTGGAATGCGTGTCGCCTTGAGGAGCGTCCGTAATGAAACCGGCAATACCGACCTTGGCGTCTCCCACGAAGCCTGGGCGTCGAGGTTTCACTACTCTGGCCTCAACTGGCGCGTGTTCCTTCTGCGGCCCGTAGAACGGATGGTTATCCATGAACATGGCGGTTCGCAGATACGAGATACCAGCCGAAGGGTGTGTGACCGGCGGACCGCGGGCGGAATACGGGCTCCCGCTGGGTGGAGCAAGGTTGCTGAACTTCCCTTCAGACTCGGCACTCGGAGGCTGTAGGGGAGCTAGGTCCAAGAATTGGCCGACCATGTCGTAAAGTTGCGCCCTATTGTTACGCAAGACGCGCAGATACTGAATAAGCCGGCCGTCCGAGATGGCGGCTGTGTCGGGGGCAATCGGCGCCGGCGTTTCTCCGGCATCCATCGCCTTCTGCATCTTCTTATTGACGGTCTCTTGGGCGAGCTTCTGCTTGAGAAATTCACGGAACTCGGACCGTTTCGGCCTCACTGTCTTCTCAATCCACTTCCTGAATTCACCTTGCCCCATGCCAGCCAGCCATGGGCCGCTGAACTTCCACCTCTTGTCCACCAGCGCCGCGCGTTCCGCAGGGTCTATGGCGGTAAAGTCACGATCCTCCTCAAAGACTGAGCGCGGAAGCTTTGTGTAGGCCTGGTAGACATTCCTTTCCTCGGCCACGGTGATGGGCAGGTGGAGCTCCTGGAACTTGCGGAGGGTGATGCCGAGGTCGGTAGCCGAAGAGTAGTCGGTGATGGCCTCGATCGAGTCCATCTGGTTGACGCGCAGCATGGCATATGTTGACTTGGTCGTGGCTCTGAGGGGGAGAGGTCGCTTGAGACCCCAGTCGCCGCGCTTCCGGCTCGCATTCGTCGTCGTGATGATTTGATGGGTTGGGAAGGTCACCGTCTTGCTCTTGGACCCTTTGTTTCCGAGATTGGTTTCGGGCGGAGGGGGAATTGGCGCCGGTAGCGCAAACATCCGCGAGGTGCGAAGGAGCGCACCTCCAGGGGTCACGCTCCTGGCCGCCATCGTGAATTCGATTGCTTGTGGATGGTGATGTTGGTGTTGCTCGGTGGAAGAAAATTCCGAGCTTGGACACCTCAAAGCACCCGCGCCAAGCTGGAGCTTCCGAACCCTAACCCTGAATGAACAGCTCATCAAGGATATCACCACTGATAGTTCGACGTCAACGCAGCGTGGGAGCCAATGAGGCATTAAATCACATCTCTGTGAGGTCAATTCCTACGGTGCGCAATGCGTCTGCTGCCCAGGACGGATAGCTCTGTCCATCTGGGTATAATCTATTGAAAAACTCTCTCACAAATGCCGGGAACCGATCCGCAATGATGGCCTCCCTCGCATCTGCCATCAGATGCAGCTGGTACCACACATTGTGCATGGTCAGCAGATGTGCCGCGACCGTCTCCTTCGCCGTATTGTGGTGCACAAACGCCCGGGTGATGCCCATTGACCCTTCCTGGTCGATCGGCCTGCAGCAGGGGCACCCGCAGCCCTCCTCGATCGGCCCAAAGTCGACCGCATACAGCTCCCGCTTGAGGTTCAGTACACCGAACTTGGTGATAGCGTTGCCAAAGCGCGCCGTGCGCGTAGGCCACACGCAGTCGAACATGTCGGCGCCGAGCGCTACGCACACGACCAGATCCTCCGGGTAGCCGATGCCCATGACGTACCGCGGCTTGAGCTCCGGGAGCAGCTGCGTGCAGGCGCCCACCACACGGCAGAAGTCGTCCTTGGCTTCGCCGCCGCTCAGTCCGCCGATAGCAATCCCCGGTGTATCCCGCGCTATCATCTCCTCGCAGCATTCGCGCCGCATATCCAGGTCCAGGCCGCCCTGAATGATGCAGAACAGGTTCTGTCGGTCCGGGTTCTTGTGCGCCGCAATGCATCGGTCCAACCACCGCACGCTGCGCAGCATAGCCTCCCGCATGCGCACCTTGTCCGGCGACGTCGTTACCAGCACGTCGTCCAGCTGCATCATGATGTCGGACCCGATCGAGTTCTGCAGGCTAATAGAGTGTTCGGGCGTGAGCAGCATCGGCGTTCCGTCGTGCGGCGACAGGAATTGCACGCCTTCCTCCGTAACGGTAGCTAGCTTGAGCAGCGACACCATCTGGAAGCTGCACGGGTCAGCAACGGTCTGCATGCGACGCACGCCAAGTGGACATACCCGCCGCTATCCGTCAGGATATTGCGATTCCAGCCCTGAAGCTTATGTGCACCTCCTACTGTGTCCAAGACCTCCTGGCCTGGCTTGAGGCCCAAATGGTATGTATTGTTGAGGCAGAGGTTGCATTCTGTGTTTTCGAGCTGCTCAGCGGTCAAGCCCTTCAGCGACGCCTGCGTAGCCACGGGCATGAACATCGGGAGGTTGACGGGCCCGTGGGGCAGTGTCATGATCGAGGCGCGCGCCCGCGTTGTCTTGGTAGGGTTCTGTCAGCTGGGACGCGCCACGTCGAGCGGGAGACTCACAGAGCATTTGGCGACCAGCTCAAAGTTGAGCGCGGCCGACGACGCCGACAGGGTTGAAGCCATCCTTCTTGCTGCCCACATGCTGTGGCGGGGTGCTGCTTCTTGACGTTCGCCAAGCAGAGACTCAGTGTTCAGCAGCGCGTGGAAAAAAAAGTGGTTTCCACCACGTTGGGCCGCCTTGGCGGGGCCCTGCAGCCACCCCTCGATCAACTCCACCATCCCTGTCACTCTCAGCGGCAAGACAAGCAACCCCAGACCTGTCATGAACAAGCAAAGTGACGACGAAGGAGGGGTTTCGACTTTAGTATGCTAATCGAACGCATCTTTAGGCCCATGCCCGCGGGTCGAAAACGTCCAACACAGGATGATGGGTCACTCTGGTCAGTGAACTTGACGGGTCAGCAACATGAGGAACATCTTGAACCTGCCCCGGTTCCCCACTAACCACGACATCCTGCCTATCAGCCGCAGGCCTGATTTCATAGCGCTCAAGATTCATGTCGGACTGGATAGGGAGGCCATGAATTCTCTTGAGATGCTGTTTGAAGTTGTCCGCCCTTGGCCAGTTTTTCTGCCTCGTTATGCAGGGGCCTTCTGTACAGCGATATTTGATGCCCTCAGGTTGGTGAACCGATTCCTTGTGCCGAGCAAGGTCATTCATAGTTCCGAAACCCTGCTTCCGGGAACAGCCAGGGACATCGCATATATAAGGTTTCTCATGTCTGAGTTTGTGTTTACTACACGTTTGTGGAAGGTTAGTGGGCTTGTATCGTAACAGGGTGCCCACACAGGCAAGTGGGATATTGGAAAGACAACTAACTTAAGCTCGGCTTTCGTCTTTACATGTCCATGACATGTTGGACATACCAGTGCTGGGGGTTCAGATGTGTCATTGGTGTTCCAGGTGATCTCAGAGTCCAGGTCTAGAACATCCAAAATTGATGGGGTGTGTGTCGCAAGGTTCTCGAAGATTCTCGCATTCTGTTCGAGAAGAGTTCTGTCTTCTTTTTCGCGAAGCACGGCGGCTTCCATTGCAGGGTCGATGCAGTCCAGCCGTCCTTCTTGGCCCAAGCTGACGATATTGCCTGTGTTGTTTGGCTGTCCCGGTCGCTCTCTAAGAACAGATATAATCTCTTCGTTCCCAAGGGCGACGGCATAGTCCAGAGCTGTGCTGAAAAATCTGTCTCTCGTCCCCGGTGTGACTCCCTGATCAATCAAGGCTTTCACGCACTTGAAGTGGCCCTGTATGGCAGCAAGGTGAAGGGGCGTGAAACCAAGACTATCAGCTTTGTCGATTCGACTATTAGGGAAAGTCCTCAGACATATCTCATCCTCCACACCGTAGTAAAGCGCCACGTGGAGGAGACTCCGGTGTAGTTCGTCAACAGCCGCTGTTGTTAAGTAGAGAGAAATCGCGCCTTCCACGAGGGGCTTTCCCCCGATCAGTGGTAGTTCGAATTCGGCCGTAAAAGACAGGGAGCCATGGTTTCTGCCATTCTTGACGTAGACATCTCTCAACCGGCGGGCATACCTGCCAAAACAATCCCAGTGCTCGGCTAGATTGATTAAGGGTCTGTGGGATGATACGCTACCTTCGCAGCGTAGAGCCATTTGACTCTCGAGTACATTAAGGCAAACTTCAATGTTCTCGATCGATTGCGAGCTGCCAAATGCCTCCCGAAGTAGGACCTGGGCGTTCCTTGTGCTTGCTGTGGCATTACTGCAGCTTGGCCAAGGATTTTTGTCAAGGCTCAACATGATAGACAGTGCTGGTGCTTTAACTTGGGGTGACGAAGAGGAAAGGAGCGGCCTTAGCAGTGACAAGATGATATCATGCTCTTCTTCAACCTTCCCCAACTTGGTTTTGAGATAGATGGAGCTCGAGTCTAGCCCTCGCCGGCGAATCCGGGCCGGGAGTCGTTCCAAAAACTCCTGCAAATGCAACAGGGTGAACTTCCGTCTTCGGGTCCACGATGCCCAAAGTGATCTATCGAACGAAATTAGTGACGGAAACGATGTTGTGAAGAGGATAATATACAGACAAGTCACGGAGAGTTTCCGCTTCTCCTTGGTCGATGGTCACTGGCTGGGGACTCTGTGTGATGGCCAAGGGCGGCTGCTCCCTTCCCTTGGGTTGTGAGCCGGAAGCACGCCCGTTCGACGAACACTCCAGATCCATTTTTTCACAGCGGTTGCACCGCTGGCCCGGCCATACTCGATCTTCGGGCTCACACTGTTGGTGGGTGAGAAACAGCTCCTCGAAATATGCCGGGCCTGGAAACTTACTCTCTTCTTATCTTCGCGGCACTGCGTACACTTGTCGTAGTTGAGCTTCAGCTTGCGCCGTTTGCTGGGCGGCGGAGGATCAGCCATGGCGCTTAGGACGAGTACTCTGAGGCCCCGTCAATGTCGACGTAGGTAGGTAGGCGGTTTTCCGTGGAATTAACAGTCAAATTCGTGGACTGGCTCATTGATGTAAGCCGACCAAAGGTCGCAGTGTCGCAGTTTCCCCCAATGCGTGGGATGGTCCGGGCTGGAGGCAGCCGCAGGAATCCAAGCGCACTTCTTTCGACCCGACAGCCACTCACCTCGAGGCGGGTAGCCAATCACGCAATGTCGCACATCGACCCTCGTCGTTCCTGCATCAGAACTGTCGCAGTGTCGCAATGCCGCAGGATCGCAGCGTACCTACCTAAAGTTGCTCTCCAACGGGCACCCCCTGTCGTCGTCGCGCCCGTTGCAGCCCGCCTCCACATCCATCTATCAAACAGAGTCTGCTGGACTCCCCTCCAGGCTGTGTCTCAACCGCAAGACGGTGTTGGGCCAATCGTCTGCTCATGCAACATGGAGTCCCTGGACGGGACGATCCCGAACGCCGCACAGCGCCCACATCTCTCCGCTTCGGCAGCGGCGCAGGGCTAGAGGCGAGCTGGGGATCGCTTGGTCGGTAGCCCAGCCTTTCGCCAGCTTGGGATGGCCCCGTCTCGTTCTCTTTTTGGGAGCGCCGGGACCCATTGCTCGTCACGACAATAAGCGTGCTCCGTCGCCGCAAATATGCCCTCTTCTGCGTCTTCTGCTTGAGGGTAGAGCAGCGCCATGGCATACTCACGCATGGGGCCGCCGGGATAGTTGGTAGGCACGCACGACTCCCCGCGTGCTGATGAGGTTGGATTGCACTCTCGTCGCTCTCGATCCTCATGTCGCAGTGTCGCACTTTCGCGGTCTCGCAGTTTCGCAGTCTTTTACTTGCACCCACCTTCTTCCTTGTCCCAGCCTAAGGTACCTCCCTAGACATGGTCGCCGTTCCCTTTCCCACTAATATTTTAAATACCTATCCCCCGTCAGACTTGCAAGCCAAACGAACTCGCAATGTCTACATGCACAACTCCCATCTCCCACAACGCACCCATCTCTCCTGTCGCCCTTGACTCAGTCTTTCTTTACCCATTGCAAGGCTTTCCAATATGGCCCTCAGCGATGAGATCATCGTGGCAATTGCCATTGGCATTCCCTCCATCCTCGTCGCTATCATCTCCCTCACCATCGCCTATCTTACGCTGTCTCTCACGCGGTCAATGATCAGTCCGGGATACGCAACCGATTTACCAACTGCTCCGTGGAGGGCAGAGAGAGATCCTTGGTCGACGACAAGAAGGGCTGGTTATGAGACGCGGGCATCACCGTCGTCAACATGGAGTCGGATCTTGAAGTGATGAACCATCCCGGGGATACCCGTCAGTCACCAGATTACGCAAGGGTAGTTCGGTGAGTGTTTTCTGTCTTGTCAACTGTTCACCGTTTCATCTTCTCCATCGATGCGCATTGTTGCAAGGCTTGTTCATTCCTACCTTTTATCAACAACTCAATTAGTCTATTCTAACAGATGCCTTCTTCACAGCCGAGGATGCCGAAGATCTGAACTGTGATCGTCGAGAGAATCTTGCAAGACTTGTACATTTCGAGATTAGTAATGGCGGTCCGGGGTTTGGTGTTGAGAGTGAGGTTGTCAAATGTGAAAACGGGTCCGATTGCCCTGTGATTAGGATGGCAGCAGCCTAAGGTACCTAGATATAGAATCGTTGAAGCTGGGGTTGAGTTTCATATGACTTTTATTCTCACCTCTTCCATATGTAGGTATACACCTCTATCACTGAGATATGTTACTTTCAATAATCAAATTTCCTGGAAGACCTTTCCATCGTAATTCATCCGAGTCCAAGCACTTAAAGATGAAACCATTCTACCCCATGCATGTTTCCATCCTACACCCAACTAGGGTGATCTCCCAAGCTGTTTGGTTTGAATTTTTCACAGAACCCCGTTTTCGTATACCCAGGATTCCGCAACAGCGATGATGGCAATCAAATACGACAAAACTGACGAGACTGCCTCTCGGCGTTGACAAGTCGCCTCAGATCGGCTGCATAGCGTTTGCTGGCCCAAAGTGGCGTACCAGCACGCGAGTTATACCTAAGAAAGAAGGCGGGAGATGGCTTGGCTTGAGCCCCAGACATCCTCCCATGGAGAGGAACAAAGTCCCAAGGCGTGGGTGGATGCGCCGTGTGCACAGCATTTTTAACATGAGGACATGAGAAAAGCTGTACTGCCCATTAACAGGTTTCTATACAAGTCGCTTGAGTGGAGATGTGACGGATTCAGAATGGAATTGAACACAAACCACAAATGCGTCATCCTACCAAAAGGCGTGCCGAAATAACAAGTCTGGCCACTCGTCATTTCGGATTGTGTTATATAGTGTACCTACTCGCATCTCTAATCGGCACGATGGCTTCTTTCACAGGAGAAGTCCTCCAGAACATGAAGATTCATTGCAAGAATCGGAAGGTACCCCGGCATCTGCCAGACTATCACCCAGCCTTTCCGGACAAATTTCCTCTCCGTGATCCTTTGAGTCAGTGTCCCAGACTTTCTTGGGAGTACATTGTCTTACAAGGCTCTCAGTTCAAATGATTAGATTTCGAAAGGCAATGTTGATGAAAAAGGGTGTCATGTGCTGAGCACGTGATCCCGACATGCTTTTTGACCCACTTGGGGTATGGTGGGGCTGTGGCGAGTCCGCCGTGCAGTTTGAAGATTGCACCTCCTTGATTCCAACACCTTACCTCAAAATAAACTGGCTGGCACTCAACGGCTCTCGTTCCTATATGTTAAATATTATGATGTGTCCGCGGGGTTTCTGCTCAATTTATTGCGCTCTCGCTACCCCTCATTTGGGGAATTTGATGGTTCCCGGGACACTTCCCGGCCCGTGACGCCCCTCGTCAGCCCCAAGACCCCACCGAAAACCCTGCGGATTGCACGAGCTCTCAGACCCAGACCTCGGGCATCCTGGGGCTGCGGGTAAGGTCGGGTCCTCATTGTCAAAATCAGACCACAATGCTCACCGGTCCAGTTTTGCAGGGCTTTTGCACTCTCCTGCGTCCCACGAAGCGAAGCGCCTGGGCCATTTTGGGCCTCCCAGAAACGGGCGATTGGAGGTGCACATGTCGCATTGTTGTCGAAATTACATCATTGCGCTGTGTCCAGGCGGCCTCGGGTGACCATTGCCCGAGCTTTCGAATCCAGTCATAACCACACAATGACCGCGCCGAGCCGTGGAAGCGCTCTCATTAGGAAAATTCTCTTCCATTCATGGAGCTGCCCAGCCCTGCCCAGGCGCCAAAATTGGGCTGCGCCGTGTGTCCAAGGCGAACAGTTGGCAGGTGGTCTTGATTGGCATGGGCTGCCTGGAGCCTGACTACGCCCGAGCAGCTGGAGATTTCATTACCCACTCCTATGCCCCTTCACCTCAGACATCGCATCCCCTGCTCACATGCTCCCGCGGCCGTAACTATTTTCTCTAATAAGAGCTTGACCGCCAAACCGAATCCCTTCACTGCTCCCGACCTTTCGCTTAATCCGTTTTCGCACTCACTCACTCACTCATCATGACTTGCGGGTACCTCACCCAGGGGCTCACCACCGTGACGATGCCCTCCAAAACTATCACCTCCAAACCCCCTTCATTCACCCTCTTCGCCCACCTCCCCACCGAACTCCGCCTCGAGATCTGGAAGCTCACCGCCCAACCACGCGTCGTCGAAGTCCGCTACCTCCCCTCCTCCGACCGCTGCGTCACAACTACGCCAGCCCCTCCCCTCCTCCAAGTCTGCCGCGAATCCCGCTCCGAGGCCCTCCACTCCGGCGTCTACGTCCGCGCCTTCGGCACAAAATCCCACGCCCCATCCATCTACTTCTCCCCCGCCCTCGACGTCCTCTACCTCCCTCGATGGGGCCACCTCGGGTATGCCGACACGGCGCGGGACTTCGGGACCTTTGTCCTCTCTACCGCGCAGCACGTGCACAGCCTGGCCATCGACCACGTCAAGCCTGAGGTGCGGAGGCCTTGGGAGACGTACAGCAAATTTTGTCTGATGCGGAATTTCCCGAGGTTAAGGGAGGCGTTTCTTGTCCTCGCGGATGGGGCTCAGACTGCAAGTAGTGATCTAGATGACTGTGGGGAAGGGAGTCAGCGGGGAGACTCGGACTGGGGACAGATCGAGTTTGTGGATCCGCGGGGGAATCAGCAGGAGATAATGCGGCTGATGGAGAATGTGAGGGAGTCGTTCAGCTGTGAGGTTGGGCCGGATTGCTTTGAAATGCCGGTATGGGATGAGCGGCTGGAGGAGGTGGGGATGGAAACGGGAATGGGAATGGGAACAGGGTGTTGTTTTGAGCTGGTGCCGAAGTCGAAGATGGCGTGCAGGTGTCGGGGTCAGCAGCAGCAGCAGCAGCAGACACGGCCGCCATCAGCGTTGAGTTGAGCGAGAGGACCAAAATGAAAGAAGAAGTCGACCTCCATGAGGAGACAGACATCAAAAAAGAATGGACTCGCTCGGAATTGAACCGAAATCTTTGAGGATAGGTGATGGGAAAGTTGTCGAAAGTTGTTGAAGAAAAGTGTGCTGCCTACTGCCTCAGGATTCGAACGGAGAGTGTCGGAGTTGTCGATGGATTTGGGTTGGAATAGATGCCGAAGTCGACCACACCTTGCCCATCCTCAACGTGCTACCATTGTACCACAGGCCCTTGTTGAAAGTGGCTGTGTGCATTGGGTTGATAAAGGCTGGGCCTGCTGCCTGGAGCGCTGGTGGTTTTCATCCGGCCTTTGGGGAGCGGTGGGCTGGCTGGGCTGGGCTGCAGCGCGGAGGGAGTTAGCATTCGGGGAGGATGGTAATTACCTAGGAGAAGCAACTAATCGAGACAAATCAAAAAATCAATCCCAATTCTAATTCTGAAGAGGAGTATATGTTGTCGTAGATCCTCGGTTAAAAGGATGGAAACTTGAGGGCTCTCTAAGCAAATGCGAAGGATGCTTTCACATGTAATCTAGGCACGAGGCCATGGGTTTCGGTGTATGGACAGACGTCGTCCAACAGGACTGAGTGATTAACAATCTTGGCCGTCTACCTGATCTCGATGCCGCCGATATTATGGTCCAGAGCGCGTACTGTGAACACTGCGCCTAACCTTCTGCAGCCCCCCCTCGTGCTGAGAATGCCACTTGCGCCCACAAAGAAAGGGTCGCCTTACATAGCCATTGCGAAAATGTCTTTGTATTGTAAAGACTAAGAACGCAGTTTCGCACGGAGATAGGAGACCCTTTCTTTTGGCATGAGCCTTCGTATATAACAGCCTGGTTATCTGAGACGAATATTGGTATACGAAATTTCCTTTTTCGTTTGTAATCCTAAGCTGGGGTGAGCTGGGGTGAGCTGTAGTTAATTTATCTTAAAATCTCCTTAATTCTTCCATGAGCTGGGGTGATCTCGTACACCGCCGCCACACAGCCTTAGAGGCCGCTTTTCAGTCCCCCTGGCTAAACTTTCCTATTGATAGAAAGCAGACGATGTGTAATCTATAAGAATAGCTCCTAGGTAACAGTTCTAATTATAACGTACACGCGTATTAGATGAATGTGTAACTTGGCTTAGAAGCTCTATTATTAAAACTAATTATATTTATACTTACTAAAAACTTAAAATAAACTAAAAGCATTTAATCACACTAGTTTAAACCTGTAATGTTATTATATTATACTACAGAAGGATATAGTATAGATAGAGTCATTAACAATAACAGTAACGTTGTCTGTCTGTGCTTTTATCTAGTTAATAAGCCATTTTTTATAATATTATTAGGAATATATAAGCTCTCTTCTAAATTTCGATTCCTATTAGGAAGATGTTAAAGAATTTAATGATGTAAATAATTAAGTTTACAAATAAAGTTTCCTTCTTTATAGAATAAAATTCCTAACTTTATTAATACTTAGGTACAGATAGTTCTCTTACTTATTCTACTAGCAGAAAATTTTATAACATTTAACTCTTATTCCTCTATATCCTGCACCGTTTTTACTAGTAGAATATAAGACCTAGTTCTCAGCTATAAGCTTATATTTTGCCTCCATTACTGTAAGCTACATACCTTTTCTACTAGCAGAAATTTACTGCCAGTATTAGCAACTTAGTTCTTAACCAAAAGTTTATTATTTAGTCTCTATTATTATACGTTATGTCTCTTTTCTGCTAGCAGAATTTACTGCTTAACGTAAGTGACCCAGTTCTCACCCTAAGCCTAGATCTTATTTTTATTACCTTAAGTTATATTTTAAGAATTATTAAATTTATCAACAAAAAACTTTTATACTACTACTTATAAATAATCCTAGTATGCTAATAATCCATAGCTTACTTAACACTTATAGTGAACTGGTGCGATGGCGCAACAGGGGGGAAACCACAAAGAGAACCACACTCACAGAACGTTATTGTCGGCCTGAAAGGCCGACTCCCAGACTACTGGTCCTCCGATCGGAGGGACACAAATGCAACTGACGTAGAAAAACAGATACGTACCTAGTATGGAACAAAACATAATATATAACGGTGCCTAGCATGGGACGGAGCCTAGCATGGAACAACAAAGGAAACGCAACCGTGGATCAGGTCATCTTCCTTCGATCGAAGGGCCAGAATGTCACTGGGCTTTCAATGGGAGGTCTTCGTGGTGAAAAATCGTCGAATCGATTGTTGATTGAAAGAAGCACGGTTCAAAGAACCGCGCGGCGCAGCTTCTTTTTGACGGTGGCACGCGCCAGAGAACGCATCGCTATGTACATAAACGGCTACAGTAATATTACACACAGAGCCCAAAAAGAACAACAGGGTCGGCCTGAACAAACGCCCTGAGTTAACAGATAACTTTACATTATTTTTAAAACTGAAGGGTGACGTTAACTTAGAAGATCTTAATAATTATCTATTAGATCTTTATACTTCCTTAGACCATTACATATAACATAATAGTGTCCGTGGTGGTGTTTAAGCTTAGTAATAGGTACTTACGTTTCTTAAAATGCTAAGCCCGGCTGTATATTACCAGTGGTAATTTGGTTACTTATACTAAAACCTAGTTAGAGGCCGTCTGGTAAGCTAGTGCTACTAAACGGAGACTTACGTTCAAGGCCCTAACTTACTAAACCCCCTAAAGAAAGCTAAGAGATTACGTTTTGGTAAGGCTAAACGGGAAGTTAAGCAACGGTTTAAAACATTACTCCCAGCCCGTCACACCTGCCCCTATCCTTAGCCCTAAGTCCACATACCAAAGCTCCCTTAAGCTAGTATAGATCGTTACACCACGATGGAGACTATTATAATTGGCTCGTTAAGTCCCACCGGTGTCCCTGTAGCGAGCGGTGGCAGGGGCCCGGCTGGGAAGGGCGACGACGACGTTCAAATGCTTAAGCCCCGACACCTAGATGCGTTTAATAACTGTAACTTTGACAACCTCTTCCAAGCACTCTTGGAGGAAAGCTGGGCCCGTAGCCGGTCCCCAGGCTAGGCGCCTGGACGGCCCCGCGCCGACAGCGCACCTGGCCTTCGGCGTCGGAGCCTTACCCCCTCCCTGGCACCGGATCTTAGCTGTAAATCGACGCTTAGGCAAATAACCAACCACTTACACTACGATTTCGATTTGTCTACCGCGGCCTGGCGTTAAGTTTCTCTAATCTCCCATATGCTTAACAGTCTACACTGTAAGAGACAAAGCCGTTGAATTATAGCTACTAGTGCCCTGAAGCTCAGAAGAGTTAATGCGTAGTTAGTGCTTCTACAACTGCTGTGAGCGCATCTGGCCGCACCATGTCTCCAAGGAATCTGCAGAAAACTCTGCCAATGTTAAAGTCGTACTCGCTCACTTTCTCGCACGACTCCAAAATCCTGGCGATAGGATCAAGATCAGAAATCAAGCTCTGCGACGTGGCCACCGGGAAGCTGATGAGAACTCTGACTGGGCACACTCATGCGGTTAAGTCGGTTGCGTTCTCACATGACTCCAAGTTACTCGTGTCTGGATCGGAAGACAAGACAGCCCAGGCTTTGGGATACGTGGACCGGAGAAACAAAACATATCCTTCTTTCCTGCCATGTCTACGCGGTTCTCTCAGTGACCTTTTCAGCCGACTGGGCCTTCATCGTATCCGGGTCAATGGACAATTTCGTTGGAATCTGGGACACCGCAACGAGGGGGCTGTTATATAAACTCGGCAGGTCCAGCATCGCAAGCAAAGTTACCTCAGTTGCCGTCTCGCGAGCTTCGACGCTGATAGCAGCTGGGATCGGGGGCGCGAAATGCACGGTCAATCTCTGGGATGTGGCAACTAGTGAGCTCCAACGGACGATCAAGGGGCATTCTAGCCCGGTATATGCAGTCGCTTTTTCCCACAACTCGAAATTTCTGGCATTAGGGTCGTATGATGATACTGCCGTGATATGGGACACAGCGACATGGGAGATTCTACACAAGCTGGAGGGTCACCCCGGCGGTATCTACTCGGTTGCCTTCTCCCATGACGACAGACTGCTCGCGTTTTCGTGTGGGCATAATGGATGTATTCGTTTATGGGACGTCATCACGGGGGAAGAAGTCGGAACAATCCGTCACAGTTAAAAGGTTTACTCTCTTGCTTTCTCTCACGACTCAAATCTTCTGGCATCTGCATCCAGTGACGACACGGTGAGAATCTGGACCGTGTCTGATGTGCATAGAGCAAGTCTCAGCTATTATAGGGGTACAGTCTGGGGGGCCGGCAGTGGTGATAGTAGTGGTGGCACAAAGCAAGCGGCTAGGCTCGCTGGATAGTTAGCGCTAACGTCGGTCTGTTGATACCAACTGGTGGCCTGCTCGTTTTGGGCGCGGTTGGAAGGTGTGGGGGGAGGCAGATATTCCGCCACACAAGAGTGGAACGTTGTCGAGCAACGGCTGGCAGCCACGGGCACGCCTGATGAGAAGAAACGGAAGCGTGACGACGAGGTCGAAGCTATGGCGGTGGCGGCAAAGGCTGAGTTGACACCAACCCATACTGTGCGCCATGCGACTTGAGTCGGGCATTAACTAATCTTGGGTTAGAGAAAGCTATGAGGTCCTGATTCGTTCTTCAAGCAGGACTGACACTCCCTGTCGGTTGTGTCACCCAAGCAGCCAAACCCTGTCCGCACATGTGTTCGACGCCGCTGAAGCAGACATCGACTCGACCGCGTTACCTTGATTCGGGCTCGCAGCTCTATGCGACTTTGGGCTCTGGGCTTGGCGCGCATTGTTATTACCCCTATTCGACCCCACGCAGCCATGCCGCCAACGGTTGGTCCCGAGCATGCATCACCACGATCCAGCCGCTCTCCAGCCATCCTCTAGGCCCTAACCGAGCGGTGTATAACTCCCCTGCTTCTCGCGTCGCAGCTCCCGCCCGAGGTCTTCCCTCTCCTCCCCATCTTCGCTCACAGTCCAGACTAAGCCCACCTCGACAGCCCCCAAGACATCGAAATGTCCTCCGGAAACGCCTTCATCGTTCACCGTCCCGGCTAGGGCCCCGAAACCCTCTCCCACCCAGCGCTGCAATAGATCCGTACGTGTCCAACCCATCATCTCCACACCTCCAACCCCCATTATCCAACTAACCCCCACCCAGACCAGTACAACACCTCCTTCCAAATCCGCGATAACCCCACCTGCGCGCCCTACTACGCCCCCAACATAACCTACACCCGCCCCAACGGCCAAACCCTCTCCGGCCCACCCGCCATCTCCGCTCTCCAAAGCGACTACGCCCTCCCTCTCGAATTCCACTCGGACCCCATGCGCGCCATCGTCACCGAGCAGCCCAGCAGCGGCGGGTACTTTGTGTGGGCGGAGACGACCATGTATGCGAACCTCCCCGGGGACCTCCCTGGGGAGGCGGGGGAGAAGAAGTACGCTGATTCGGATGGGAAGGGGTGGGAGGCCGAGATGGAGGCGGCGTATGTTGTTGATTTGGTGGGGGATGAGGAGGGGCCGTTGGGGTTGAAGGCTAGGCTTGTGCAGGACTTTGCGGATCCGACCCCGTTGTTGGGGGTGGCGGTGAGGAAGGGGGTTGTCCCGGTGGAGACGGTGTTGGCGGGGGGAAAGGTGCGGGTGTCGGGCTCTTCTACTCGAGCAGAAACCGAGCTTTATCATGTTGCACACCTAGGACTGGCTCCGATCAAGTGGAAGAGAACAACTAAAAACACGGATAAATGCACTCAGGTCAGCAACAAGATAACTTTTGGTTCTCTTTCCTTCAAAGCGCTACCGTCCAGCAACGACATTTACATCTGACTCGCTCGGCTGTGGCCCAACCCCCTTTTCTTGTTCATATTCACTCGGACTCTCTTCTCTACCACGGGCACCTTCACCGGGTGGCTCAACAGCTCCACCACTTCTCCCACCTCCAGCCCCTCTCGCAGCAACTCCTTCCATCTCGACACTCCGCTCCGACCACGGTCTATTCTCCCTGGGCAAAAGATCAAAGCGCCATATAAACAACCACGTCGCCCTCAACGTCGTCGTGACAGCAATAACCATGGCCATAATCTGCCCCACAGTAAAATGCTTGGGCTCATCGCCCGACGTATACCCTGTGATGGTCAACTCTGCCGACACAGACGAGACAAGCCCAAACACCAAGTTCTGCAGAAATCAAAAGCCGGTCGTGGGCGGAACGCCGGGTGTTCCCTCGGGGGATTCAAAACTGGGGCCAACACCATCCCACAGCTCCTTGTCCTGCTCCATCAGGTTGAAGATCCACATGTAGCGGACGCCGAAGTGCCAATTCTGGACCGAGTTGAGCCACCTGAATGCGTAGTACACCCAGAGCACGGCTCTCTCCGCGGGCGGCAGGATCGCTCCCGAGGGAGAGCATGTGCTCTGCCACGCCCACCAAAAGAAGGAGAAGCAGCTGCAGTCTGATGTGACGAAGCGGCCGTCTTCAAACCTGGCCAGCACCACACCGATGACGACGAGCCCAAAGAACTGCGACGCTGACACCGAGACGACTTCCCACCGCGCGGCGAGCGTTTCGCGAGATGAGAATGACACAGCCAGAGCCGCATTCTGGGCGTCGAAGATCATAACCACAATCGCCGCATCCAGCGGCGTCAGCGTCCCCTGGCCAATCTGCACCAGCACCGCGATGGCGAGGGACAAGTGCGTAACCACAAGCCCGGCTGCCAACTCCTTTACGGCTGTCGGCCGGGGCTGCGATGGTTTGAGAAGGGCACCTGTCAACACCGACAGCCACAGAATTCCCTGCTGCACCCACAGCGCGGCACGCACACCGTCTCCAACAATATCGCCATCGATGGGGGCCTTGCAGTTCTGGGTGTTGAGATCTTCCTGGGCGAACTGCAGCTTGTTGAAGGTCGGGATTGAGAGGGCGATGCCGACGAAGAAAAAGGCGACGGTGTTTCCTTGCACCCAGAGCGAGGTCCAGCTGGGGCCGTCGTCGTCCGCAGGGGCGGTTTGGGTTTTGGTGGCAGGCCTAAGGGGTTTGTTGTTGCCATTCAGTGCCGGCTCGTTGTTTGTCGGCGGGTAATGGGGTGTTGGAAGATGATGTCTGAGTCTCAACCCGGTTCCCGTTGGGCTGACTCGGGGAATTTCCCACGTTCGTTTGACTCCCTTGTGGTGCCACTGCATTTTCGGGGTGATTTTGCCGCCCCCGCTTCCCCCTCTTGAGAAAGCCGAGAAAACACCAGTGGATGAACCACGACTGCCATCGCGACTTTATTTGTTCTGGGATATCCTCTTGGCTGACCTTGTAGACCTGCAGCATGAGCGAGTACAGCTGGAAAAGTAAAAATATCAGCACAAATGTGAGCCGTGCAGGCAACGGTAGGGTTGTGGCCACAGCAGTAGGCCTCCTGCAAACCATTAAAAAGGCGCTGCGGCCCCACTGCGGCTGATCACTGGGTCGCGCTCCGTTTCTCAGGCGCATTCACAACGCCTTTATTCACTCAACAGCATCATTGACCTCACTGTGAATTGTTCCACCATGGCGCGCCCATTTAAGTACCAGCGAGGAGAAAAATGCTTCCTCGATCATAATATCTTCTGCATCTGTTCATCGCCTTCCCACAATGGGGCTACTTGACATGTTTCGTCGCTCAGCAAGCGCCCCCGCCGCGACGGGGAACCGCACAAACTCCAACAACACCAACGAAAGTGAGCATCATTCTGACCCCAAGACGCCGTCGCCTGGCAGCGCCCCCTCGAGCCCCGCTAATACATGTGCAGGCGGAAATTCGACTCAGAGCCAAATATCCCTTCGATGGTGCCCAAGTTGGCCCTTCGACCTCACCTCAATCAAGCAGACGTACATCCAGAAGAAGGGCGCCGTTTTCACCCTGAACAAGTCATCAACATCATCGTCAGAGAACAACGAGCGATAATTTGAGCCCAGAGCGACTTGCAGTTTGCCTCAGTACATACCTACCCTATTCTAGCCAATACAGTGCCATTGCACATACCTCTCAGTTCTACGTTCACCTTAGCTTAGACCGACGATGGAGCGCACTTCTACGACGTCAATGATATCAAGATAGAGCGGGGGATAGCAAGGTCAGATTTCAGCAGTCAATTTGATATTCCGCATTTTAACACATAATCTTTCATTATTTTAGAGACTTTGATCGTGACAACGGTGACTTCCCATGGCCCCCTACCCACGACCCAACGGCTGAATATCCGTACGGTTCTAGTACCCAGAGCTTCCAAAGATATGACTTCTACTGAGCTCAGCCGGTGTAAGGCGTCCGTCTGCCCGGGGAGTAACTTGACATCAGCACCACAGCATCTGCGCCGATAGACAAGTTAATGTGATACGACTGCGGGTTACCGAATGCTTCCTGTCGTTGCATGAAGTGTCAGCGGATTACAAGCTTAATGTGGCCTGGTGACCTCGGGTCGAGCCCAGGTGAAGAGTAGTGCCTGTCCTTGACCCTGCCGGGGTACTTCCGATCCCCGAGTTCGTCCCGACCTCAAAGCTCCCCAGTTCTCCCCGACCGCTCACACGCGTGCTCCCGAGCCCTGGGTTTTCCGTCTGATGTCTGGTCCCTCGGATTCATTTCCCTGCTGGGAAGTCTGCTGAGCTGGAATTATCCCTTTGGAAGGAACGACGACTTGGCCCCACCTTAGTAGAAACACACTATTTTAGGCAGGTAGCGCGCGCCGGAGAACTTTCCCTAATTGAGCACCTTTTTCGCTAGCATTTCAGATTTGTTTCCCTCCTAATAAGTCCCAATAGTGCCTCTGTCCTTACTGCCATAGTACCAGCCATACCAGGTGTTTTTACTCCGAGCAACCGCAACGCTGCGAACGGCGGCAAGCCCAAATGCCTTTGCAAAGTTGCCCTACGACCTCCTTATCGCCACAGCCAGCGATTTCGAAAATCTCCTCGATGGAGGTACTGTACAAGCGAAGATCTTGTCAAGGAATGTCTTGCGCAGATTGAGAAGCATAACCATTACGGCATGAGACTGAATGCCATCATTTCAACGGCACCGAGAGACACCATACTATCCAACGCTCGAGCACTTGACGAGGAGCGTAGATCAGCGGGAAAGTGAGGGCCATTGCACGGTATTCAATTGTTCT
>Ga0247760_1000319_pt1 | contig 53499 bp, 40 predicted proteins | sample UWRJL171409R4_FD_179936 | JGI IMG/M metagenome (GOLD analysis project Ga0247760, IMG submission 179936) | Plant litter microbial communities from Arlington Agricultural Research Station in Wisconsin, United States - UWRJ-L171-409R-4 | ecosystem: Environmental > Terrestrial > Plant litter >...
CGCCCACCACTGGCGGTGATTGGCACAGCAAGAGCAAGCAGTTCATCGATCTGCTGGTGCTGGCCATGGCCTGCGATCTCACGCGCGTCGTCACCCTACAATACAGCAATAGCTGGGACGTCAACTACTCGGGCTACACCATCGGCACCGGCAAAGAGTCGCTCGGCACCTGGAGTGACCACTTCATCTCTCACAAGCTCGATGACACCGATCGCGCGACCGATCTCGATGGCCTGGATCGAGCCGAGGCCCAACGCATCGCCGACGCGCGCGTCGTTGCTACCTCGCGCTTCAAGGTCCGCCGCTTCGCCTACCTCGTCAATGCGCTCAAGAACGTGAAGACCCCGACCGGCACGCTGCTCGACGAGTCGCTGGCGATGTACGTCTCCGAAAACGGCGACGGCGACAGCCACGCGCGCAAAAACATGCCCATCCTGCTCGCCGGCCACGCCGGTGGCTTCAAGACCGGCCGCAGCGTCGCCGCCGCGAATCAAGTGACCGGAGCGCTGCACGCCTCGATCATCCAACGCTTCGGTTTCGAAGCGGCGAGCTACGGCTCGCCGGCAGGCAAGCCGATCGCGGAACTATAGCGATCGCGCGCTCGAAGGGGCCGAACCGTTCCCCGTACGCTAGTGGGCGTAGCCTGGCCTAGCGAACGAACTTGGCGAGCAGCCGCAAGTAGTAGGTTTGGTAGCCGTTCGAGTTCTCACTCACCGACCAAGAGTTGACAGGCCAACTGTCATTGAAGTTGGCGTAGCTCTTCTGCGCGGGTTGCCCATACGGAGGTGAGGGCCGTGTGGCTGGGCATTGCGCAATGCCTGGGCACTGCGCGTCCCAGTCGTAGCTCGGGTTGGGGCCGCCGACGAGAAAGCCAGGCGGAGGGCCGTAGGTCGAGACGCCGACTTCGTCCCACTTGGGGCTCTTGTCGGCGAACCAAGAGTGAAAAAATGTGGTGGCGGATTTGTGCGCGCCGCTCTTGGCCATGTTGCTCAGATAGACGAGTCCGAGCGGATTGACGCCGTGAAGGTAGTGCACATAACGCTCCGCGGCGCGACGCGCGTCTGCGTTCTTCGAGGAGTCGACACCGAACGAGATCACGTCGTGGAGCAGGCAGCCGGTGCGAGCTTTGTGCGCGTTGGAGCCCCAAGTGTAGTCCGCAACGTAGGCTAGGTAGGGATCTGGATCCGCTGTCAACGTCCCCAGATTGTCCGCGCTGGTGATGCTGCTGGCGAAGGCAGTAACGATCGCGGCTTTGACCGTGGCGTCCGCGTCGGGGAGAGACGCATAGTCGAGATAGTATTCGGTGAACTGGACCTCCCAGGCGGCGTTGTAGCCCATCAGCGCGCCCAGCCCGGCACTGGCGTAGTTTGCCTCGAAGAAGCTCTTGTAGGTCAGCGCTCCGTCCGTATCGGCGCGGTGCAGCGCGACGGCCAGGCCGAGTTTGTAAAGGCCTACCTCCTTGGCGCTCGACTGCTGTTCCCCGGCAGCCACCTTGCTCGTGTTGGCGAACTCCGCGGTTGGGTTGGCTTCGGCCCACGCCCACGCCTTCTTGGCGCGCGACAGCAGCTCAGCTGAGAAGGCCGCATCGCTGCTAAACAGGCGGGCGGACCACGCGAATGCAATGCCCGCCCGAATCGTCGCGTTGGTCGTCTCCGGACCATAGACGCTGGGCCCGGCAGACGCCGAAGGTGGGCTGCTGCTGGCAACGCCGAGCACGGAAATGCAGCCGCCGCTCTCGGATTGGGTGCGCGCCAGGTGCTGAAGTCCAAAGCGCACTTCGTCGAGCACGTCACTCTGGCCATTCCCCGACTCAGGCAGGCCGAAGTCGTCTCCGAACACGCTCGGTGATTCTTCGTACATGCGCAGCAGCGTGACGATGTAATCCGCTGTCCACGCTGTGTAGCGATTGTAGTCGCCCGCGTCGTACCAGCCACCGGAGAGGTCCCGCTCGGTCGTCGCGTCGGACGTCATGCCGTACAGGCGCGCGTTCTTGTCTTGGCCCGCGCCGACGTGACTGGCCGCGTCGGTCCAGCCCTCGCCGGCGAACTCAGCCGTTTTTGCGAAGGCCGCTCGTTGGTAGAAGAAAGTGCGGAAGCCGTGTCGGAGCGCCTGACGGTACACGTCGTCCGCGATCCGAAACAGGTCCGATCTCACCGCGCCGGCTACGTCGAGCAGGTAGTAGACGCCAGGTGTCTTGATGGACGAAAAATCCACGCGCCAAGCGCGATCTCCGCTCTTCGCGTCGACCGCGCCGGCCTTCCAGGCCACTGGGGCTAGCTCGGTGAGTACCGCCTTCGTGGAGGCGTCGATGAGCTGATACTTGGGTCCGGGCGAATAGCTCTGCTCGGCATCCGCGCCCATGTCTGGGTCGCGCAGCACGGCGATCTTTTCGGAGTCGGGCAGGTACCCGAACTGGTCGACCACGATGAAGTCGCTCACCGGCTCTGTCGGCTGAGGCACGGCGCTCTCCATGGGCACGCCCGAGCCCGCTCCAGCATTGCCTGTCCCTGTCCCTGAAGCGCCGCCCGGTGCCGCACCACCTGGAGCCGCGCCAGACGACCCGCCGGTCCCCGTGCCTCCGCTGCCGGCCGTTGCCGCCGGAGCGCCAGCTCCCAGGCTACTCGATGACGACCCGACGTCGCACGCTGCCGCGCCAACCACACCGAGCGAGAGAATCACGAGCGCGACCGAACGAGACGTAGCAGAGGAGGAGGGCACGTGAGTGCCTTAACCTTGCCCCGCCGAGCCGCAAGCAAAAAGCGCAGCGCGGTCTGTCAGACTCAGCCAAACACTGCGCAATTCGAGACGCATGAGGCTCCCGCGTGCAGCTCGACAACGTTAAGGAGCTTTCCTTCCCGCGCCGACCGGCGCGTAGGCGAGCTCGTCTCCACCGCGCACGGCCCGCAGCAAGAGCGCTCCTCGGCTCATGTCGCCGAGGCCGGCAAATTGCTCTGGAAACAGCAACCCTGGGCCAAAAACGTCGCGCAGGGGCTGGACATATTTGTCGCTCGCGACGCTGCCCAACAGCACGAAGCGTGTGCCGGGCAAAGAGCGCTCGAGCAGCGCGCTGGCGTGACGAATCAGCGGCGCGGTGAAGTGCGGGTTGTCGTGGTGAACCGAGACCTTGGCCCAACCCTGCAAGCGCTCGAGCGAGATGCGTTCCTCGGGCGCAATTAACCCACCCCCTGCGCTGATGACGTACGCCGCCGGTTGGTCCACGGGTGCGTGGCCGAACGCGCGGGCGTATGCCAGCTTGCCCCGAAAGTACAAGCCGCTCACGAAGCTGAATAGTTCACCCAACGCCGCGCCCTCTGGAGCGCGCAGCTCACGCGCCAGTTGGAATTGCGCGGAGGCGTTGAACAGCATGGCTCCGCGCCGCCCGCTGAGGTTCGCGGGGGAGATTAGAAAGATCGTCGCCGGTTTCGGCATTGCTGCGTCGAGAAAGCAAAAATCGTGCGTACCTCGCGGCTGTTAGGCCCCGGCCATTCTCTTTGATTCTTTTTGGACGTTCTCGTGGCGAAAATCGCCAGTTCTCTTGCGCGCGTCTCTTCCTTGAAGGCTGAGTCGACTTCGAGGAGGGCGCTGTCTTGCACGCGAGCGACTGCAGACATGCGCGAGCCGCACGATCGTACTAGTGGAGACAGGCTGAGTTACGGCGAAGTGCGAGTCGAGTGCGAGATAGCAATTACAGACGAGCATCGGAGTGTCGCAATCGGCCAGTCGGTTTTCGCCGCATGTAAAAAAGTAACGCGGAATATGAGGAATATGAGGGAAATAGGCGCAGGCATTTCCTTCGATACCGATCTTGCGCCGCGTGGCCGTTCGCGTGAAGATATCGTGTCGGGCGAGTGGGACACCTCCGGTCGAGGAGTCGGCGCGCCCTAGGGATGGAGGAATTCATGATGATGAATAAAGCGGTGGGTTCGCTAGGGATAGCTCTGTTCGCAGGTTCGATCGCCTGCGCTTGTGCGACCGAGGTAGGGCCGTCCACCGAGACGCCCGATCTACCCGGGGTCGGTGCCTCGGGTGAAAAAGAAATACCGCTACTCGATGCGGTGCCAGACAAGGAGCTCCCCAAGGACTTCGACGAGAGTCTCCCGTACATGGAATATCGGCTACGGGATGGACGTCACGTGGTGATCATCTCGGCGCTCAAGCCGGGAAGCGACAGCGCGACGAGCGACGTAAGCAGTGACGTCGGGCAACAGAGCGAGGCCTTGACCACAGTCAACGTGTTTCCGAGTCAGGATACTTGGGTGCGCCGCACGGCCGCCAATACACTCGATTTCGGGCGTTCGTGCGAGCTTCGGGTAAATAACATTTTAAACACGGCGAGCCCCAATTTCGATATGGCGCTGCTCAGGTTCCCGATTCCGGCCGTCGTCACGTGTGCGACGATCGTGAGCGCTAACTTGCTGCTTACGACTGCGCAAAATCCGGCGGCCGGAAATACGCTGGTGGTTTTCCCGCATCGCATCAATCAACCTTGGGTGCCGGGACCTACCGGATTTCTGGGCTGCGCCACGTGTAATGTGACCACGGGCGCGGGGCAGCAGTTCGGACTGCCGCCTTTCACCCCCATAAATCCAGGCGTACCGGTGAATCAACCGTGCACGACTTACAGCTGGAACATCCTGCCGTTGGTCGCCGGAGGAGCGGGCTGGTGCGCTGCCCCGGCAACGAATTATGGTGTCCTGATGGCCGGTCGCAACGGGACCGCGATCGTGAGCTTCCATTCGAACGAGGCCCCTGCCGCCGGAAGTCGGCCGCGACTCGTGATCACGTACTGAATCGTCCCCTGAGCGGACGGTACGATGGGCCCTCGGCGTGCTTTCGGGCGACGAGGGCCCTCTTTGACCGAGCCAATGAAATGAGCTCAGGAGACCCCGCTCGGCGAGAGGCGGGTCGTTTTCGCCCGACGTTATCGCGTCAATGTGGTTGCTTCATCCCGCCGGGGCAAGCTCACTGATCATCGACGAAGGCGGGTCAGCCCAAGCAGTGGCCGCTGAACTAGGACGCCGAAATATGTCCGCGGCGTGTCGCTCGCTCACCCCGGGCGCGCGGCAACGACACGTCGCGTATGCAATTATCAGCGCGAATTGGCGCAAAATCGAAGCTCCGACCGTGCGCCTGTCAAGCGTCGACATCCGTGGCGCCCAACACGTTCGGGTGTTCTCATGCGCTCGAGTTGCTGGCGGATATCGTCACACGAAATCACTGCTTGCTCCGGCTCGAGTGGACGTCTATTCGCGTCTTAATACCCGGCCCGGACTTGGATGGCGCGCATTGAAACGGCAGGATCTGGCACTAGGCGGGCGCAGCGCTCAGACGCGGGCGCGGCACCGTTCGAGCTTTCATTGGCTGCGCTCGAACGCGTCGAAGACGCGGTCTGGCTGTGCGACGCGCGCCGCGCCACGCTGTGGAAGAACGAGCGCATGGCCCGCTTCGAGTCCGAGTTACGGATCGGAGGTGCGCTCGGACAACTCATCGATCTCGAATGGATCCCTGTCGACGGTGAAGTCGCGCTCCCTGCAGGCCAAGCGCTGCGCTGGACGGTCGAGCGCGTCGAACTTGGCGCAGACGACTGCGGCTACGCGTTTACGTTTCGTGACAACGAGCTATCTCGCAGACTAGCGGAGTGCGAGGCGCGCCTGCGGCTGCTCTCGACGCACACCAAGGGCATCATCTTCGAACTCAACGCTTCGGCTCGCTTCGAGCGGGTGTGGGCGAGCGATCCATCGCTGTTGGCGCGGCCCGAATCCGAACTACTGGGTCGCACGCTGCTCGAGGTGCTCGGCGAGGAAGTTGGTGCCTGGCACCATGACAAAGTGTTGACCACGCTCGAGAGCGGCGTCGATCAGGAATACGAGTACGAGCTGGATGTTCCTAGCGGCCACCGGCATTTCGCCTGCTCGGCGGTCGCGCTGCCCGGAGCGGACGGGCAGCGCTCGGCGGCGTTTTGGATCCGCGACACCACCGACGAGGTCGCGCTACGCAGCAAGCTCTTGCATGCGGAACGCCTGGCTTCGATCGGCACGCTCGCCGCGGGCGTGGCGCACGAGATCAACAATCCGCTGGCGTACATGCTGCTGAACCTCGGCTGCATCGAGTCGCTGCTGGCAACCTCGCCTCACGAAGCGCGGGCCGATCTCGATCTCCATCTGGGCATGCTCTGCGACGGCATGCACCGGGTGCGTCGCATCGTAGCGGACCTGTTGACGTTCGCGAAGACCGAGCCGAGAGCGACCGAGGTCGATCTGCACCACGCGCTCGACGTCTCGCTCGAGGTGGTCGCCGCCGAGGTCGCGGCGCGCGCTCGAGTCGTGCGCCGCTACGGCGAGGCCCCGCTGGTGGAAGCCAATGAGGCGCGGCTCGTGCAGGTCTTCAGCAACTTGCTCCTGAACGCGGCTCAGGCGCTCCCGACCGGTGAGAGCCAGGCTCAGAGCATCGAAATCGTCACCAGCACGACCGCTGAGGGCCACGCCCGCGTCGAGCTCTCCGACTCTGGTCCCGGTGTGCCGGAACACTTGCTGAAGCGCATCTTCGAGCCGTTTTTCACTACCAGAGCCAGCGGCACGGGGCTCGGGCTACCGATCTGTCAGCACCTCGTGCAGTCGTGTGGCGGACAAATCACGGTGCAGAATCGCGCGCAGGGGGGCTTCGTGGCGATCGTCACCTTGCCGCCTCTGCGCGCGGGTTCGAGCCGCCGCTAGAAGATGCCCGCGCCGGGCGTGAGGATGCCGTTCGGATCGAAGCGGTGCTTTGCACGCTCGAAGTCACGCCAAGCACTGCCGAAGTGTCGGCGCCAATCCGCGCGCGTCATCGGAATCGCGCCACTGGCGTAGCGGGTGCCGCCTACGGCGACCGCGGCCTCGTACAACGCGCGGTTGCTGGCCACCATCGCTGCTTGCACGGCAGGATCCGGCGGCGCCGTGCGCAGGATGTTGAACGCAAACGACACCGGCTCGCTCGGTAAGCGGAAGAACGGTCGTCGCACTCGATTGCGCAACACCGGGTAAAACAGAATCGGCCCTTGACCGGTGTCGGCCGTGGTCAAGGTAGCCATTAGATTGCCCACGTAGTTTGCCGCTCGGGAGGCGGGCAAGAACAAGCTCAGCCACGGATGTGGAAACCCCCAAACACCAATCGATTTGAGAAACTCGATGGTGGGCGCGAGCCGGAAGGCAAAGTCGAGGTAGGGCGTCTGGCTGCGCTCACGGCTGGATTTGTCGTCGCTCGAGCCGCGCAGCAAGCGAGTTTCATTCGGCGGGCACGCCGGCGTGTACAGGCTGGCGGCCTCGATCATGTAGCGCCAGTTACCACTTGGCGTGCTCACGACCTGACCCTCGAGATACTCGAAGCGCCCGTCGTGGACGAGGCGCAGCTGGTCGCGGATGAACACGTCGATATCGTCGTAGTAGAGGTGAAAGACCAACGCCTGCGTCGGCGCTGGGATGAGACGCAGCGTGGCCCGTAGAATCAGCGCGCATTGACCGAGCCCGCTGGTCACCGCCTCGAACAGCTCCGCTCGCGTGTGCCGCGAGCAGCTAACGAGATCGCCCTCACCCGTGACCACTTCGAGTTCGAGCACATTGTCGCCCTGCACACCGAAGTGCTGCATCGTGCCGCCGATGCCGCCCACGGAGATCGTGCCGCCCACCGAAAGCTCCAAATAGTCGGTTAAAACTGGCGGCGTCAGGCCGTGCTCGGCCGCAGCCACGACTAGATCGCTCCAGCGCACGCCAGCGTCGACGCGAGCGCAACCTTCAGCGAGCGAGTGAATCGTCGTCAGCGAACTCGAGTCGATGACCAAGCCTGCGCCGACCTGGGCCTGCCCGTACTGCGCATGCCCCTGACCGCGCATGGCAACCGGAATGCGATGTCGGCGGCAATAGCGTACCATCTTCACCACATCAGCCGATGAACCCGGGAGCAGCACGGCGGCCGGGAGCGCATGAATCAAGTGCCCGAAATCATCGGCAGCAGCTTGGCGATGCGCGGCGTCCAGAAATAACGAGCCTGCCAGCGGCGGCACGCCGTCGAAATTCGCCGCTGCGTTGGCCGTCGTGATCCAGGCCCGCGAGCGAGGATCGAAGCCAACTACCATCAAAGCGCCCAACCCCGAGACGATACGACGCCGCGAAACTCCCTCAATCATCGAGTCCTCCTTCGTCAGCCCACCCTCAAAGATAGCACTCCTAGGCGCGAGCGACCATCGCTTGCTCGAGTGCACACTCCATCTTGTGTGCGCTCGTCGGACAAAGTGCGACCCTGCCCGCGTGCCTTCGCGGAGCATCCGGTATGACTGAGTGAGGTAGCTTGTTCGAGCATTTGGCTGCTTGGAGTTGGTTCGAATCCGTGGGTAGCTCGTGGCTGCTAGGCTTCTGCAATGTCCTCCAGTCATTTGCAGCGATTCCATACGGCGCAGGCCGAAGCCGAGTACGGCTACGCTGCGGCGCTCGAGGAGATTCGCAGCACCGGCAAACGAACGCATTGGATCTGGTACATTTTTCCGCAGCTGACCGGGCTCGGACGGTCGCTCGAAGCCAGGCGCTATGGGCTCGCGGGACGGGTCGAAGCTCGGGCGTATTTGGAAGATCCACTGCTGCGCTCGCGCTTGCTCGAGATCACGACGGCGGTGGTCGGGCGGCTCGAGCAAGGTTGGTCGCTGCTGAAGATCCTGGGCTCGCCGATCGACGTGCTCAAGTTCGTCTCATCGCTGACGTTGTTCGAACAGCTCAGTCGAGAGTTACAGTTCGAGAGCGCGGAAGTAGAATATGCGGCGTTGACGACGGTCGCTGAGCGCGCGCTGACGGCCGCGGCCGCGCAGGGTTATGCCCGCTGTGAGCTCACGAGATCCGCCCTCCGATGACCGGTTTCACAGCGTAGCTCCAAAGTCGTTCTTTGAGAGCCAAGTGAGCACGCGCTCCCAACCGTCCGCGTGACTGGCGCACGCCGCGTGCGCGTCTCCGAAGCCCTCGTGGCGCAGCACGACGCGCGTTCCGCCTTCGATGGCGCTGAAGGTCCAGGTGATCGTCCCCGGTCCAGCGGGTCCGCAACACTAGGAACGCGCCGCCGAACGGCTGGGATTCGCAGCTGGCTTTGGTATGGTGAGTCGTGCCTCGAACCCTGCCCGACATCCTCGCGCCGGGATTGAATGTGTTGGTCGTGGCCATCAATCCGTCTTTGACCTCCGCGGAAGCGGGGCACTCTTTTTCCTCGAAGGGCAATCCATTTTGGCGGTTGCTCTACGAGTCGGGGTTGACGTCCGAACTACTTCGTCCCGAAGATGAAATGCGCTTGCCGGAGTTCGGCTTGGGGCTCGTGTCCGGCGTGCAACGCGCCACCCGCGCCGCGGCCGAGCTCTCCGGCAATGAACAATCGCTGGGAGCCGAGCGCGTTCGGCAGGTGGTGGCAACGCTCAGACCACGTTACGTCGCGCTCTTGGGGTTGACTCTTTACTCGGTGTTTTTTCCACGAGGCATGGAACGAGGCCCAGGCCTCAAAACAAGTAAGATTGGCGAAGCGCCAGTGTTCGTGCTGCCCAATTCCGAGTGGACGAAACCGCGCCTACCCAGGCTTCGAAAAGAAGCTCATCTGGTTTCGGGCTCTGGCCGAAACCATTGCCCGTTGAAGGGAGTCGTGTTTTGGCGGCTATCTCCGGGTCGGACGCCCGTGGATGAGCTTGAGTGTGCCGGCAAGCCACACGTCTTCACTCGAGCCGGAGATCAGCAACCATTCGTCTTGCGTGGGCAGGGGCACGATCGCCCAACTCGAGCCATTCCAGCGCATCACTGCGCCCGCTCCGATGACCCAGGTGTTCGTCGTCGACTGACTCCAGACTGACGCGATTTGACTGCCTGTTGGATTTTCCCGCGTCCACCCGGTACCTGGTCCGGCTGAGTGCAACACGTCGCCGGCTTCTACCGCCCATACGTTGCTCGGCTCACTGGCGGAAACGCGCCGCACGGCCCCGGCCAGCTCGAGGTTCCAGCGTACTCCGTCGAAGTGGCTGGCTCCGGGGATGCCCCAGACCCAGACATCCTTGCGAGTACTGGCCTGAATGCCGGCAACGCCGCTCATCAGTTGATGCGCCCATTGGGGAGCATCGAACTGCCAGAGCTCACTTTCAGTAGCGCACCAGATCGCGTTATTTTCGCTGCCGCCAATCGCATGGCAGGCTGGGGTTTGCTGCCAGTTGGTCCAGGTGTTGCCCGACCAGCGCTGCAGACCTTTGCTCGAGCCTGCAAACGCCTGGCGGTCTCCTGCGCCCCAAATCTGTTCGCTGCCGAAGCGGTCGCTGCCATCCTCGCCCGCCGTTCGCGTCCAACGTGAGCCGTCCCAGTGATCGCGATAAAACAAACCTGGGCCCGCGGACGTCACGACCCAGGTGTCGGTCGCACTGCCGGTCCACAGGTAGACGACGGACTGATCGAACTCATCGACCCAAGTGATCTGATCCCAAGATGCAGGGCGCGCGCCTTCTCCGCCGCTTCCGTTGCTTCCGCTGCTTCCGCCGCTCGGCTCTGGAGTCGACGCTGGTGAGTGATCGCTTTCGAACGCGGTGCGGGCTCCGCAGGCAGTGCAGACTAGCAGCGCTGCGACTAGCCACTGGCTATGACTCAGTGCCGGAGCTCTACTCCGCGCTTGGCGCCGCGCACTGACGATGCAGTTTTCCACGTGGTGACCCGCTCGAGCGGCTGGAGCCTACGGCCATGGCAGTGCGCTGGCCATTGATTTCTCCAGCATCAAGCGCAGGCACACCCCAGCGCGCGCAGCAGGTCGAGGCGCTCTGGCGCGGGGCGAAAGAAAGCGAAGTTATCGGAAAAATCGACCAGGCAGGAACTGCCGCGCTCGAGCGCGCGCGGCTCTTTCGGCACGTCGAACAGGCCGTGCTGGCCCTTGGCCACCGGCGTGATGGCGCGGGAAAGGTGGAGCATGAAGATCCATATCTAGGCGGGCTTGTGCGTGCTCACCATCTGTCATTTCGCTCACGCACAACTTGCCAACTCGGTCGCCGCAACCATGGTCAGAAAATTGCTGCACCTCGACGTGTACGCGGCCGGCGCCGTTTATCGACGCTTCGAGGTGTTCCAAAATGACGAGAGCTACCTGCGCTCCGATCTATCACCGGTGATCGGCTACGGCGCGAGCTCCTGGGTCGCGCCGTTCGGCTGGTAGCTCTCCGCGCGGTCCTACTTCTTCGGCTTGGCCTTCGGGCGCTTGTCGGGAGCAAGCTCCGGATTTGACCAGTAGAACACGCTCTCGCGCCCCGCATCATCGGTGAAACCGACGGTCTTGACCTCTGCTTGGATGGTGACCGTGCCTTCGGGAACGTGCGCTTTCTTCACGCACGAAAAGAACATGAAGATCTTTTCACCGGGCTTCACCGCGCCGGCAAAGATTCTTCCGGAACAGACCTGCATCGGTTTTGGCTTGCCGTCGCCCGCTACTTCGAGCTGCTTGCCCGCCTTGTCGTAGAAGTAAGCGACGAGGGACCCGAACAAGATCGGGTTCTTCGATTTATTGACGATGCTGAACTTAGGGCCTTCGTCCGTGGTCTTGCCCGTGTACGTCACCTCCATCATGCGTGACTCGCCTTTTCCGAGGCACGGTTCAGCCAGGGTACCGACTCCGCTCGAGCCTTCGGGGCAGTCGTCGCGGAGCTTGGGCGGCTGTGCGCTGGGCGCGGGAGGCGGAGCGACCGTCGCTACCGGAGCCGCGCTCGGTTTGGGTGCGGGCGGCTCCTTCTTGGCTTCCTCTTCGCAACCGAAGAGAAGCGTCGCGAGCGCGAACGTGGATAGGAGTTTGGCTGACTGGACTGCGAGCGACATTTGGGCCTTCCTCAGTCGCTCCAGGGATTCGGAGCGAACCATGCCAAACCCTACCCCGGCCAGTGGCGAGCGTGTGCTGAATGAACACGTGCTCGGTGCTGGAGCGGCACGATCCCGGCTCGGTGAACGGACGCGCGTCCGCGCGGTCCTCTGCTTCAACCCAGCCGGGCGCGTAACGTTGCCAGTGTGCGTGCGATGGTCTCTTCTACTTGCTCTTGCCCGATCGAGCCCAGGAACGTGACGTATTCGGCGAGCCGCGCTCGGACCGCTTCGCCCGCCTCGGAATTTTCCTCGACTAGCGCGGCGTCCCGATCGCTTAGATCGAAGTTGATGAATCCACGGCAGCGCGCCGAGCCGCACAGGCACGGGTCGCGACCGGGCTCGTTCTGGGTCACCCAACCGTAGAAGATCGTGACTTCTTCGCCGGGCGCGATGGCTCGGGTGCACTGGATCCGGCCCTCGCGGTCGGAGTAGATGGCCGCGTTCGGGTTGCAGCTGTGATTGCACAGCCAGCCGCCCGGCACGCTGGTGTCGGGAACGATCACCGTCCACTGCTCCGAGAGCAACGTCAGCTTGCTCTGGGCGGCCAGCGTGGCCTCTGGATCTTCGACGTCGAGTCGCCGCTGTTTGGGCGCGTACGGCACGATCACCTCGCCCGGCTTGAAGCGACGCTTGGCGAACACGCCGCGGCCCGCGATGCTGCGCTCGCGAAATTCCACGGGCGCGAGGCTGAACTTGGGCTTGTGAGGCTTGGGCATCGATTCAGCTCGGGCCACTGGCTCGAGCAAGCTGCTTGCGCACCCAAGCGTCGGTGATCTTCTCTTGCACGGTGTTCTGGCGCAAGCGCGCGGCCAGGTTCTGCCAGTCGACTGAGTCTTGCGGCTGGTCTTGATTCGAGCAGGAAAAGACGATCGTCTCTTTGCCGGTCAGCGGATCGACGTGCTTCTGCAAGCACTGGGCGCAGATCTCTTTCATCATGCATTGCATGGGCGAGTTGATCGACGCGATCGCCACGTGCCCCGGTTGAAAAAACGGTTTGAGCACGCCGTGGCGCGCATTTTTGACCGCAGCCATCATGCGGTCACTACCGATGGCGATAATCCGGCTGCAGGAAGGGAGGGGGACTCGAGCGGGGCCGAGCTGCCCCTCGGCGAAGGCCAGCATGGCGTTGACCACGTTGCCTTGAAACGCGAAGTCTTGCGGGCGATGCAGCTCGGGAAGCAGGCCGCTATCGACGCTCCAGATCACTTGATCGGTGGCGGCCTCGATTTCCTCCACTTTGTAAATGTCTTCACGCTTGCGGTAGGCGGCAAAGTACAAGACGCGGTTGTTGCGCTCGCGCAGCGCTCGGGCGATCGAGAACAACACCGCGTTGCCCAGCCCGCCGCCGCACAAGAGCACGGACTCGCCCTCCGGGATTTCGGTGGCAGTGCCGGTTGGGCCCATGACAATCACTGGCTCGCCTGGCTCGAGCGTAACGACTTGCCGCGAGCTACCGCCCATTTCCAGGACGATCAGCGAGAGTAGCCCCTGCTGTTTGTCGACCCAAGCGCCGGTGAGTGCCAGGCCCTCCATGGCCAGTCGCGAGCCGCCGGCCATTTGGGCGAAGGCTTCGAAGTCCTGCAGTCGGAAGAACTGCCCCGGCTCGAACTTCCGCGCCGCCGCGGGTGCACGCACGATGACATCCACGATCGTGGGCGTCAGGCGATCGACCCGCACTACGGTGGCGCAAAATTCGTCGTCTAGTCGCTTGCTGAAGGCCAGCCAAGCGGCATCGCGACTTGGCTGCGCTGTCGGATCTTGGGCGCGACGCTCTTCCGCGAAGAGTTCGGTGACATGGGGCGCGCCGTCCTTGGCCGAGGCCATCGCGCGCACCACGGAGCCGGCATAGGCAGGATGATTGTCGCCATAGAAGCTGACCGTGCGCCCGCCTTCGAGGTAGGAGGTGAAGAAGCCGACCTCGCCGGGATGCGGCAGACGCAACCGAAGCTGAGCATCGTCGCCGCGCACTGCCACGAAGGGGCGAAAGCTCTTGGTCTTGGGCTCGACTTGAAACGTGCCGGGACGCTCGTGCTCGTAGGTGATGTTGGGCTGCGTGCCAGCGGCCACGAAAAGGCTGCGCGCGGGCAGGGTGACCCGTTCGCCGCTCGCGATCCACGGTCCGTCCTTGGTTGCTTGGTGATGGCGCTCGAACTCGACCGCGCAGAGCGCGCCGTACTCGTCGGGCAGGCACGCGAGCGGCGCCAAACGCTCGATGAAACGCACGCCTTCTTCGTGGAATTTGGCGATTTCCTCGTGGTTCAAGCGATAGGCGGGGCTGTCTTTGAGCCCGCGGCGATACACGAGTGACACGCCGCCCCAGGCCGCGATCAGTGGCGCGAAGTCGGGCGCTTCAGCGGCCGCGGCGGCGCGCGCTCGCTCTCGGCGTATGGCGCGACCGTGCTCGAGGAACTCGTCCAGTACCTCGCGTTCCTCGGCGTCGAATTCGGCCTGCAGGGCGGCTTCGTCGCCGCCGTCGGCCAGCAGGTTTTCCCAGCGCTGCAGGAACTTTTCCACTTGCACCGGGTAGTACGCGGCCACCTCGGTGGTCGTGTCGATCCCGGTCAGGCCGCCGCCGATCACGAGCGCGGGCAAGCGCACCTGAAGGTTCGCGAGCGAGCGCTTGTTGAAGCCGCCCGACAGCTGCAAGGCCATCAGGAAATCGGATGCCTTGCGGACGCCGCGGATCAGGTTGTTCTTGACGTCGATGATCGTGGGCTTGCCTGCGCCCGAGGCGAGCGCGATGTGATCGAAGCCGAGCGCAAAGGCGTCTTCGACACCCAGCGTGCCGCCGAAGCGTACGCCGCCGTACACGCGAAACGTCGCGCGTCGTGTCAACGTCGCATGGATCGCCGTGAGGAAGTTCTTGTCCCAACGCACCGTAATGCCGTACTCGGCGACGCCGCCGAAGCCCGCGGCCGGACGCTCTTCGAGCGGCACAACCAGGTCGGACCAGCGCTCTACCGCACGCGGTGGCCAAGCGTCCGCGCCGATCAAGTCGGCGGGCAGGGGCTCGACCTTGAGCCCTTCGACGCCGACCACGCCGAAGCCTTCGTTCAGCAAATGCTGCGAAAGCGTGTAGCCCGCAGGTCCGAGGCCCACCACCAACACGTTGCGACCGCGGTAAGGCAGCGCGAACGGCCGCGCCCGGTTGAGCGGATTCCAGCGCGTCAAAAGGCCATAGATCTCGAAGCCGAAACGCAGACCGAGCACGTCCGTGAGCACGCCCGTCTCCGCTTGCGGGATGTTCACCGGTTCCTGCTTCTGGAAGATGCAGCCCTTCATGCAATCGTTGCAGATGCGGTGCCCGGTGCCCGGCAACATCGGGTTGTCGATCACAATCATCGCCAGCGCCGCCAGCGAATCGCCGTCTTTGCGCAAGGCGTGCATCTCGCCGATCTTTTCGCACAGCGGGCAGCCTGCGAGCTCCACGTTCAGTGGATTCCGTTTGAGCACCTGGTGCTTGTCGCGCATGCCCTTGGAGCAGGAATCCTTCTCGCGTTCGTGGCAATACACGCAATAGTCGGCTTCTCCGCTCACCTCACGCGCTGACATGCGTGAATCGGTGAGTGCAAAGCCGTCGCGTCGCCGCCGATGCTCGCGCGGCCCCTCGCTGATCTCGAGCAGCGCTGGCTCCGGGCGCCGGAGCGGCACCAGATTTTCGTAGTCCACGTTGTGCGGGAAATGAAACGACACCCAACCCGCCACTTTTGCTTTTGCCATCGGCACGAAGCGGTGCACCGCGGCCCAGCGCTCGAATAGCTCCAGCGCTGCGGCGAGCGCGGTGGGCACACCCTGAGGGTCATCCTTGGCTGCGGTTTCCTCAGCCAGCAGCCGGGAGAGCGAAGCCGCAAAAGTGAGCTCCTCGTCACCCGGAACGACGAGCTCAGGATAACGTCCGGCGCACCAGCTCGCGAGCTCGGCGTGCAGCTCTGCCGCCGGCTCGGGGGGAAGCGAATGCTCTGGATACTTGCTGGCCGCCCGCCGCTTGACGAAGTTCTTGAGCTCGAAGACGACCGCTTCGCGCGTCGCCCTATCGAGCAACGCCTGATGCGCCTGCTCCACGTCGAACAGCCGCGCGACGAACCGCCCCAGCTTTCGCGCGACGGCGATCAACAGCTCGGACTCCTCCGGCGGCGAGAGCGGCGCTCCTGCGCGATAGCCCTCGAAGCGGCGACCGAGACCTGCGTCCCGCTGGTTCAGCTCCGCCCTGAACGTTGCGTCGAGCGCGGCGAGCCGCTCGGGCTCGAACAGATCACCGTAGCGAAACCCGTCCACGCCAAGCGCGAAGTTTCGTTGTTGATCGACCCGAACACTGCCTTGCCCCGCCGCGAATCCGAAACCGTAAATCATCGTTTCGCTACTCCGCCCAGCAGCCTATCACGTCGCGATTTGCACCACGCTCGGCGACCCTCCCAGGCTGGCCTCGAACGCTAGTCCGTCCAGAAATCCTGGATCATCCACACCTTCCCCTCGGGCGTCGTATAGAAACCGCATGCGGTGTGCGTGGAGTCGCCGACCATGTTGTCGTAGTGGCCGCCTCCCGGTCCCTCCGCCCACATCATGTCCAGGCATCCGCCCAGCGTGCTGTCCACGCTGCGGTAGCCTGGGCACTCGTTTTGGGCCGCCCCCTTCCAGTTCTTGACCTGGCTTAGACAGGCGTCGAAAGCCCCGTGCGCCTTGCCTGATTCCGAGTCCGCTTTGGCCTGCCCGTCGACACACGGTTCGGCCGACGCCAAGCGTGGGATCGGCGCGAGCCCTTTGCTCGCCCGCAACTCGTTCGTGCGATCGACACAGCGGATACGCGCATCGCCGTATGCGTCACCGCCGCCGGTGTTGGCACTACCCGCGGTGTTGGCACTGCCCGCGGTGTTGGCACTGCCCGCGGTGTTGGCACTGCCCGCGGTGTTGGCACTGCCCGCGGTGTTGGCACTGCCCGCGGTGTTGGCACTGCCCGCACCGCCGTTGCGGCCGGCGTTGCTGCTTCCGCCGCCATTCGTTGCGCTCGAGCCTGCGAGCCCGCCCTTGCCGGCTCCGCTGCTCGAGTGACCCCCAGATGCGCCGCCTAGCCCGCCCTGTGCGCTGCCGTCGTCATCGCTCCGGTCGCCACAGCTCCACGCGAGACCCACGCACAACAGCACCGGAAGGTAGCGCATCGCCTCAGCATCCCACGAGAAACGGCCGCTGAACCCTAACCGGTCCAGCGCGCCTTCAGATCAGTCGCACTTTTGCGCACCCACTGCGCGGGTCAGACCGCCCGTCGTGGTCGGCGACGAAATTCGAGCAACTCCGTCGAACAGCGTGCCGACATCACTGGCGAGCGCTTTCAGCTGCGCCGCAAACCGGCGCCGACACGTCGCTGCTGTGAATCACGCCCCGATTCCGTCCTCCAACCTCGATGACTGATCCCAAGCAACCGCACGACCTATTGTTCAAAAAGACGTTCTCGGTGATCGAGCACGCAGCGGCGGAGTTTCGTGCCGTGTTGCCTGCGGAGCTCGTGGCACGTATCGACTTTTCGACGCTCGCGCTCTGCCCGGGTAGCTACGTCGACGAGGCTCTAGCGGGTTCGCAGTCCGATTTGCTGTTTTCGGTGCAAGTGTCCGGAAAGCGCGCGCTGCTCTACGTCCTATTCGAGCATCAAAGCAGCCCGGAAAAGCTGATGCCGCTCAGGCTGCTCGGCTACATCGTTCGCATCTTGGTGCGCCATGTCGATGAAGCGAAGTCGAGCAGCGACGCGCTGCCGTTGCCGGTAGTTATCCCGGTCGTGCTGTACCACGGAGAGGCAGGTTGGTCGGCTGCGTCACGACTCGAAGAGCTCTTTGACCGGCAGTTGGTCGAGGACGCGGGCCTCTCGGAGTTGATCCCGCGCCTTCGCTTCGTGCTCGATGACCTAAGCCACGTCACCGACGAAGACCTCGAACGACGGGCGCTCGGGCTGGTGCCGAAGCTCACCCTCTGGGCGTTCCGCGATGTCCGCAATCCGGCGCGTTTGTCGCGGTCACTCTGGCGCTGGGCAAAAACCATGGTCGAGCTCTACGCCGCCGCCAACGGCCGAGAAGCATTCTGGACGATCTTTCGCTATATTGCGCTGGTAGCCGACGAATCAGTGACCGCAACCCTGAGCGAGGCGATGTCCGCCGCGCAGCCCAACGTGAAGGATGCCCCAATGACGACAATCGCAGAAAGGTGGCAAGCCGAAGGTGAAGCCAGAGGTGAAGCCAGAGGTCGTGCCCAAGGCAAAGCTGAAGGCAAAGCTGACACCCTACGCAAGTTGCTGACCTTTAGGTTCGGTGAGCTGACGAATGCAGCCCAGCTTCGCATCGCGAGCGCGAGTGAAGTGGAGCTCGATCGCTGGATCGAGCGGGTATTGTCGGCCGACACGCTCGACGCGCTACTCGATGTTTGATGGTATGCCCGCCGTTGAACGTTGCGATGCGCACGTCGCATGCGACATGCCCTGTCGAGGGTGCTAGCTCACTCGGAACGGGTCTGTGGGGGGCGCGCGTACTCGGGGATTTTGAATCGTCGCCGATAGGCACCTGGTGTCACGCCCGTCACGCGCTTGAAAAGCCGTCGGAAGAAGGCTGGCTCTTCGTAGCCGACTTGCCAGCTGATTTCGTCGACTGAGGCCGCGGTGCGTTCGAGGCGCCGTTTGGCGTCTTCGACGCGCAGTCGCTGGATGTAGGCGATCGGGCTCAGGCCGGTGGCCGTGCTGAAGCGGCGCTTGAAGGTGCGCTCGGTGAGGCCACTCTTGGCGATCATTTCCTCCATCGCGTTGGTCACGGTGAAGTGCTTTTTGGCCCAGGCTTGCGCGGCTTTCACGGCGGCGTCGCCGTGGCTGTTCGGGCCTTCGAACACGATGTACGGAGCGAGGCCGTCTTGGTGCCACTGCAGCGCAAAGAAGCGTGCCACTTCCTGCGCCGCGGTGGCGCCCACGTGACGCGCGATCAGATACAGCACCAGATCGTGCCAGGTCATGGAGGCACCCGAAGTGACCAGCTCTTCGCGCTTGCCGGAGACGACCAACACGCGCTCTGGATGCGTGGGGACTTCGGGGAAAGCCGCGGAAAACTCCTGTGCGTTGGCCCAATGCACGGTCGCCGCCATGCCCGCGAAGAGGCCCGTTTCGGCTAACAGAAAGATGCCGGTGCAGGCTGAACAGAGCAGTGCTCCTCGGCGATGCATGGCAGAAAGCCAAGCGACGAGCTGCGGATGTTGGCCTTTCAGCCAACCTTTCGGGCCGAGGACGAGCGAGGGCACGATCACGATGTCGGTCGTCTTCACCTGCGCAATACTGCGCTGCACGGGGATCGGGATCCGGCTGGCGAGCGCCAGCGATCCGGCCTCTAGTCCCACGATCTCGACGCAAAATGGCAGCGGCTGGCCCGGCGCTTTGGCGGCCGAGGGCATCAGGGCAAAGGCGCTCAGGACGTCGAAGATGCCGGTGAGCGTCGAGAGCGCCGCTTGTGGAACGGCCACGAGGCTCACGTGCAGCGGTGCGGGGCCGGCGGGGGTGGTGTCACGAGCCATGAGCGCAGGTCTCGTCAGTACAATGTGACTCGCAGTGGCACAAGTGAACCGGTTATGGCCGGCGCCGCTCTGCCGCGCGCGCGGCCGAGCTGACATGTTGGGCTGGCCTCGATTCACCGGGGCTCGAACGGAGTCACAGCAAGATGGATACCCTGGAACCCAGCATGGATATGGACAAACTCAACGCTTTCATCGGTCGCGCCCTGAGCGACCTTTCCGCGGGCTACGGCGGCGTCATGGTCAGCCTAGGGCATCGCCTCGGTCTGTTCAAGGCGATGGCAGGCGCCGGCCCGCTGAGCTCGCGCGAGCTGGCAGCCCGCGCCAATTGCGCGGAGCGCTACGTGCGCGAATGGCTCGGCTCGAACGTGGCCGGTGGCTACATCGTGTATCACTCGATCAGCGACAGCTACGAATTGCCGAATGAGCACGCCTTCGTGCTGGCCAACGAGGACAGCCCCGCATTCGTGCCGAGCGCCTGGTCAGTGCCGGCTTCGATGTGGTTCGACGAGGACAAGGCGGTCGAGGCGTTCCGTAGCGGCAAGGGCGTGCCCTGGGGCGACCATGATGGACGACTGCACTGCGGCGTGGCCGCATTCTATCGCAACGCCTACCGCGCGAGCCTCGTCCCGGAGTGGCTGCCGGCGCTCGAGGGAGTGGTAGAGAAACTGAAGCTCGGTGGCCTTGTCGCAGACGTGGGCTGCGGTCACGGACATTCGACGACCTTGATGGCGCGCGCGTTCCCCAAGGCCAATTTTTGCGGCTACGACACGCACGCCGCGTCAATCGTCGAAGCGGCTCGGTTTTCGCGCGAAGCAGGGCTCGCCAATGTTTCGTTTGCCACCGCGCGCGCCGATCAATACCCAGTGCAAGGCTACGACTTGATCTGCTTCTTCGATTGCTTGCACGACATGGGTGATCCGGTCGCGGCCGCGACGCACGCTGCCGAGGCGCTCGCCCCGGACGGCACGGTGCTGCTCGTGGAGCCGTTCGCCGGCGACAACCTGATCGACAACCTCTCGCCGGTGGGCAGGATGTACTATGCGTCGTCGGCCACGATCTGCTGCGCACACTCGATGTCAGACGGTGGGCAGCTGGTTTTGGGCGCTCAAGCGGGCGAGGCGCGTCTCTCCGACGTGTTCCGCAAAGCCGGCTTTACTCGATTTCGCCGCGCGGCCGCGACTCCATTCAACCTCATCCTCGAGGCGCGTCTCTAGGGGGGGGCCGTTACCGTCCAGGGAAGCGGGCGCGCGTGCCCAATCGGGACCGCTGCGTCCGCTCACCCATTTTCGGACGGACCGACACGATGTGGGTGGTCACTCTCTTTCGCTCAACGAGGAACCCCATGCACACTCCCCCTACGTGTCCCATCACGCGCTCGCTCCCGTTCGTCTTGGCGGCGATTGCGCTTGCCTGCAGCGCGAACGACGACCCTCGAGCCTCGGCGCCGGAGTTCGAGGGTGCGAAGGCGCCCGAAAAATCGGACGGAAACGCGCCGCCACTCAGCTCGTCGCCCGCTGGCCAAGGAGATATCGACGACCGCGGGAGTGGCAACGACGACGCGGGCAGCAGCGACGCGAGCCAGGGCGATGCCGGCAACAGCGGCGCGAGCGCGAGCGACGATCTCGACGGCGATCGCTTGCCGGATTCCGTGGAGACGAACACTCACGTGTTCGTCGGCCGGACCAACACCGGAACGGATCCGCAAAACTGGGACTCGGACGGCGATGGCATCGCCGACGGCGACGAAGTGCTCGGAACCGCGGCAGGATTGAACCTCCCGGCCATGGGCACGAACCCGCTGCGCAAAAATATCCTGATCGAATACGACTGGTTCGACGATAGCAGCGAATGCGCCGCTCACTCGCACCGCCCGACGCCCGCGTCGGTGAACCTGGTCGCGACGACATTCGCGTCGTCGCCGGTCTCGAACCCGGATGGTAGCAGCGGTGTCACGATCATTCAGGACTACGGTCAGGGAGGCCTCTTCGGCGGTGGCAACCGGATCGCCGACAGTGACGGTGTGATCGTCGGCGGCGTGAGCGCCAGCGAGTTTGCGAACTATCGCGCGAAAAACTTCGCTGCCAACCGGCAAGGGTACTTCCACTACACATTGCTGCCGCACCGTTATGACACGAACAGCGACAGCTCTGGTCAGGCGGAAATCGTCGGCGACGACTTGGTCGTGTCGCTCTATTGCTACCGCTCCGACCACAACGTCGCGACCACGATCGTGCACGAACTCGGTCACAATCTCGGCCTCCGGCACGGCGGTGACAGCGATACCAACAACAAACCGAACTACAACTCTGTGATGAACTACGCCTACCAATTCCCCGGCGTCGACACCAACTGCACGCCAGAGGGCGACGGCGTCATCGACTACGCTCGCAATCAGCGTATTTCCTTGAACGAAACCGCGCTCGACGAACGCAAAGGGATTTGCGGCACGACCGTCTGGGACTGGAACGACAACGGCATCATCGAGTCACGCATTGCCAAAGATCTCAACAAGGACTCCGCCTTGGGAGTCCTCTCCGACCACGACGATTGGGCCAAGATCATCTACGACTGGGATGGCCGAGCCCGCTCCCTCGCGACGCGGGCCGTGACTGCGACGGAGATCGTGACTTGCGACTCCCGCCCACCGGGATACTGATTCGATAACGGAGTCATCGGCTACGGCTTGACGGAAGATCGAGCGCGTGCCCGAAGAGTAGGTACCGCGAACGCGCCGCCACGCTCCGAACTTGGCAGAGCTGACCGCCGCTTGGAACGGCGGCCGGCGGCGCGCGCGCGTCGTTGGTCAGTACGCGGTGAAGTCGGGCGTGCGTGTGGTGATCCCGTCGACGGTGATCTTGCCGAACGCTGATTTGCCCGCAGGCACGAACTTCATGGGCGCGTCGTTGCCGAACGATCCCGCGTAGTCGAAACAGCTCGGATCATTTTCCGTTGCACGACGCCGGACGGTGCAAATCTTGAAATTCTTGGGCCCGTTCGCCACGTAAAAGGCCGACGCCGCCCACACGGTCTGGCAACTGGCGGACCGGAACAGGGCCAGTCCGCCAATGGTTCTGCCCTGCCCGTCGAGCAGGGGAACTCCGACCCCGGTGTCTTGCATATCCAATTTGCATTGCGATTTGCTGGGCAATACGTTGTCGCAGCTCGGCCCCTGACAAGAGCCCAGCGCTAGCTCCTCAGCCGACACTGACTCTTCGCCCGGAGCTCCCGAGCACGCAGCCAGTAGCGGCAAGACGAGCAGCGCCAAGCGCCACTTCGACCAGGTAAGTTGAACGCCATTCGAATGGATTTCCCTCATGGATGTCTTCCTCTCCTCGTTTGGGCAGACGAAAGCGTCCGTCGACGCTCGCAGGAATTGCGCGCGCTGACGCCGACTCCGCCCGCTCTGGCAGGAAGTACGAAGCACCGCGGCCGGCGGATCGTTCGTCAATCACGGCCAGCTGGCTGCGATCAAATGCTCATTGCAGCCAAGCAGCACGCAGCGCAGCCAAGCAGCACGCAGCGCGCTGTGGCGAGTTTGCTCGACGCAAAAGCGCTGCATCCCTGCCCTCATAAAAGTGCGAGCGCAGAACGATCTCTCTTGATCTAGTCTATTAAAATAGACGAACGTCTCTTCCGGGCAACCCGTGCAACGTGCCTGTGGGCACCTTCGCCAAGCGAGGAATTGATGGAAAAACGGCGTCTTTTTAGGTCGAAACCGCTGCTGGCAACGCTATTTGCAGTAGCCACGTGCCTCTCCGCCGCCGAGGCGGGCGCGACTCAAGACACCTTGTTCGTGTGGGCGGGTGACGCCGCGCACCGAGCGCCCGACTTCTTTGCGGTGGTCGACTTCGATCGTCCTTCACCGACTTACGGCAAAGTGTTGAAGACGGTCCCCTTACCGTCTTCGCTGCCGACCGCGATTCCACTGAGCACGGGGGCCATTGGCAACGAGCCGCATCACGTGGGCGTGTCGGCGGACGGCAAGACGCTTGCTGGAGGAGGGCTGCTCAGCATCTTGCGCGTGCAGAACCAGAACTTCTTCTTCGACATCACCAATCCTCGATCCCCTAAGTTCCTGAAGGCCAACACGTTGCCCATTACCGCGTCGATCGCGGATGAGTACGTCCCGCTTTCACGCGGTGGATTCTTCACCACCTTCATGGGCGGCGCTGCCGGCGCGGCGCCGGGGCGCGTGGTGGAGTACGACGGGGCGTACAACGAGGTCGGCCAATGGCCGCTCGTGCCGCCGCTCGACGATTTCAATCCGCACGGCATCGCCATCGACGAGGCGCACAATCTGCTGCTCACGAGTGACTTCGTGTGCCCGCTGCACACCCTGAATTTGCCCGTCGGATCGACGGAATTTCGCGGCGCCGTGCGGGTCTGGGACCTGGCTCAGCGCACGATCATCAAGACCATCAAAGTGGGCGATCCGGCTGTCCCCGCGGGCACGATCAACGTCGAATTGATCCCCGGCGATCCGGAATTGCGCGCCTACGTCACCGGCGTGAACGATGGACGCCTGTATCTGGTCGATACGCAGGCCGGCACAGCTCAGCTTGCCGTCGACTTCAACTACTTGGCGACGGCAGCCGCGCCGCAACCTTGGCCGCACTTGTTCAAGATCAATCGCGCTGGCACGCGCCTCGCGCTCACCCTCAACTTTCGTGGGAAAGACGGCAAAGTGGTGCTGCTCGACATCGAAGACCGCGCCCATCCGACCGTGTTGAGCGTCGCCAACCTGGGAAAAAATTCCGGGCCGCACTACCTCACGTACAGCCCGGACGAAGACAGCGTCGTCGTGGCGGACTACTTCCTCGTGCAGGACTTGTTCCCCACCGGCGTGGTGCAGGTGGACGGCGATCACAAGATCCACGTGTTCAAGACGGCCGGTGACGTGCTCAGCAAAGACACGGCCTTCAACTTGGATTTCAACCGCGACATCAAGACCGGCCCTGCGCGACCGCACGGCATCGCCATCGTGCGCCGCTAGTCGCAGCGAGCATTGTCCCCTTTCAAAGCGAGGAAGCCATGATCCGCAAAGCTCAACTTTTGTTGTCTCTCTCCACCGTGCTCGCAGCGTGCGCTGCCGAAACCCCAGAACCCGAAAAGGTCGAACCGGCGCCGAGCATCAACGCGAGCCCACTCGCCACGTACGAAGGGTTCGCGGGCCCAGAGCGCGTCCTCTACGACGCCGAACGCGATCGCTACCTGGTCTCCAACGTAAATGGTGACTCCACGGGCGAAGACGGCAACGGCTTCATCTCGGTGCTATCGCCGGACGGTGAGGTCACCGCGCTGCGCTGGATCGAGGGCGGGCAAAACGGAGCGCAGCTCGACGCACCGAAGGGCCTCGCGCTCGCGAACGGCACGCTCTACGTCGCCGACATCACGCGCGTCCGCACCTTCGACGCAGACAGCGGCGCCCCAACCGGCGAAATCGAGGTCCCGGGCTCCACGTACCTGAACGGGCTGAGCGCCGCGCCCGACGGCAAAGTCTATTTGAGCGACTCCGGGCCGCCTCGTGGCACGCTCGACGCGCGCGGAACAGAGGCGATCTACGTGTTGGAAGGTCGCGAAGCCAAGCGCGTCAGCGACGGGAGCCTCGGACGCCCTACGAGTGTCACGTGGACGAAGAGCGGCGTCTTGGTCGCGCCGTTCGGCGCGAACGAGGTCTATCGCATCGACGGTCAGGGCAAGAAGCAGCAACGCAGTCAGCTGCCGCTCGGCGGCCTTGCCGGTGTCGTCAGCGTCGGAAGTTGGCTCTTCGTCAGCAGCTGGCAGGCATCGGGGATCTATCGAGGCCGGCTCGGTGAAAGCTTCGAGCTCGTCCTCGGTGAGCAATCGTCCCCGACCGACATTGGCTACGACAGCGCGCGCGCCCGCTTACTCGTACCGCACTTCACGACCGATCGAGTCGACGTGTTTCAGCTCGAGTGAGCACGCGTTCGTGCAGGGCCGGAGGCGGGCGGTGCAGCGAGTGCTGGCCGTTCGCCGCCGCGTCGATTGGGGCGACTTCGAGAGGATCTAAGCGTGTTTGTCACGGCGGGCGCGCCACCAGCTGCGCAGGTTCAGCCAGGCGTTGCGCAGCGCGAGCTCCGCGCGGTCGAGTCGCTTCGCGAACCAGAGTGACTGGGTCGCGAACAGCGCCGCGCTCAGCCCAAAGAACAGCACTGCTGGCCCAGGAATGAACGCAAACAGCACGCCTATCGGCAGCAACGCGATCGCGGCTCCGAGGTAAGCCACCTTGACCCAGTGGGGCCTGTGCTGTTCGGAGGCGTGAAATTTTTCGAAGCGTTCGCCAGGTGCGGACTGCTTCAGCTCGCGCCAGCGGGCCTTCATGTGGGTGAGCATAGCTCCGAGTGATGCATGGGCCATGCCGCCCCGCGCATGCGGACGTTGTATACGTTGTATGGGGTAACGGCCCTCGCCGAGGTGGACAAAGCGCCCCAATGAGGCCGAAGCGCTGGCGGGCCGGGAGCTGCTGCTCCTGAACCGTGAGCGGCGCGCTTACGATCGCGGCGAGCTCAGCGGGTGCAGCAGAGGGTGATTGGATCGGTCGGTATCACTTGGCCGGAAGGAGTGCTCGGTTTGGCCGTGCAGTAGCCAACGGCGTTCGCGATGCCAGTGTATCTGACGCTGCGCAAGCTCATGTATGGGGGGGACGGGGGCGTCGGATCGGGGGCGAGCGCCGAGCACTCGAGGACGCTGCTGAGCGTGGTTTCGTCGACGCTGCAGCTTTGATCGGTGTAGAGCTTCATGCTGCCGGTGCAGGTGGTTGCGGTCGGTGGGCTGCAAGCGCAAGTGGAGCACGTGCGCGTGTCGTCGACGCCCGTAAAATAGACGCTCTTTTCGCTGTAGGGGCCGGCTGGGCAGGCCAGGTCACCTCGTTGGTAGACGCACAACCGTTGGTCGAACGGAGCCTTCTGCTTGGGCACGCAAATCCCTGCGCCGCAGCCGCCTGGGTTTGGCACGGGATCACCGCAAGCGCGGACTTGGTCATTCCACTCTACGGGCGGGAAGACCGTGGTGCCGCTGGACTTGGGGACGCACGCGCCGCCCGCTGCGGGCGCAGCTTGCCAGCGCACGCCGGCAGGATCGTACATCAACGATACGAAGGCGGAGCAGACGCCTTGAGCGATGGTGAGAAAGCCCCCCTGTCCGGAGCATGTATCATTGTTGAAAAGGGCCGCGGTACTGACCTGACAGGAAACTCCTTGCGGGTCACCGCAGGCGCATGAAGGGCAGGAGGACGCACCTGGGGTACTGGCTCCGCTCATGGCGTTGAGCACCTCGGTCGGGAAGCCGTTGGCGCCCGTGCAGGTCGCCGGCTGACCGGCGCCGTGCCAGATTGCGAGCGGGCCGACCCACCCGCCGCCGGGTGCACGAGGCGCGCAGGTGAAGGCGACGCAGTCGGCATCGGCGCAATCGATGTTGCCATCGCGATCGTCGTCGATGCCGTTGCTGCAGTTCTCGGTAGCGCCACCGCTGCCACTCGCGCCGCTGCTACCGGCCTGTCCACTCGCACCGCCACTCCCAGCTTGCCCGCTGGCGCCGGCGCTGCCACCCACACCGCTGCTGTTGGCGCCACCACCAAGGCCGCTGCTACCCCCACTGGCTCCGCCTCCGCGGCCGCCCGTGCTCGTGCCGCCGGCTCTGCCCGCTGCCCCGCCATCGTCGAAGCTTTCGCCCCCATCGATCTCGCTGCGGCCGCACGCTGCCGCGGCCGTCAGCAGCAAAACAGCGGCGATGCCGCGACCGATCACTCCCGCCGTGGCCCCGCGCCCACCCCTGGGAGCGTCATGAAAAACCATGTTGGGGAGGCTATACGCGAACGCCGCTCACGGTCGATTGATATCGTTACTAGAGGTTTCGGGGTGGGTCTAAGTGCGAGTCGCAGCCTGTCGGGGAACGCCGGGGTTTGCGAACGATGCTGGTCCGTCGCCAAGCTCTCCCCGTTACCAACGGCGCGCTTTTTTCTGTCGTCGGGTGCCGTCTGTATCGTGTTGCTCCTCCGAAAAGTTTTTCGCAGCACGCCAAGACTGTCCTCCACCCCCAAAATGCTTGCGGCCACTGGGCCTGGGGAAAAAATCGACCACGATTTGCGACGCGAGGCAGTTCGTGTCACCGCCTGCAGGTGCAGCACGAGACCTCCCGCCCATTTCGGGGCCACCGGCCGGACCAAGCCAGCCCGGGCGGGTGTTTGCTCGCAGAGCTGTACCAAGCCCACACGGCTCCAATCCGACGGCATCTGCACAGCTTCGGAGTGCGCGGCCATGATGTCGACGACTTGGTGCAGGAGGTGTTTTTGGTGCTGCACGCCAAGCGCGAGCTTTTGGCGCAGATCCGCCCGCTCGATCCTTGGCTGCGCGAAGTTTGCCGGCGCGTGGCCGCCAGTGACCGGCGGCGCGCGCACCGACGTCGCGAGGTCGCTTTCGGCGAACCCATGGAGACCGCTGACGAGGCGGGCGGCACCGACACCGCGTTCGAGCGCGAGGAGCAGCAGGGGCGACTGCACCACGCGCTCACGCAACTCGACGAGTACTCACGGGATTTGGTGGCATTGCACGAGGTCGGCAATCTGCCTCTCGTGGATATGGCCGAGCTGATCGAAGCCGATCGCAAGACCGTACGTAAGCGATTAGGAACTGCGCTGCGGCGACTGTCGGCGCTGATCGGCTCCGAGCGCAGCCAGGCTGCTAACGTTCTGGTGCCCGACGTGCGCCCAGCGCAGGCAGACACCCTACCGCGCAGCGCCAGCGAATTTCGCGTGCTCGCCCGGCACCCTGCCGTGAACATGGGGCTGGTGGGCAGCGTATTGATCGCGGTTTGGCCAGGCGCGGCCACGCTGGAAGCGCTCGAAGTCGTCGAGCAGCAGTTGTCGCGCGCCGCCGAGATCTGCGCAGGAAGCGTCGCGTTTTTCGCGGTCGTCGAGGCCAGCACCCGGCCGCCGAACTTACAAGCCCGCAAGAAGCTGATCGCGTTCCTAGAAGACCCGCGGCGTCGCATGTCGGTGTACGCGGCCGCGCTCGAAGGTGGCGCCGCCTGGCTCGTGCGGCCGATCATGTCGGGTCTCTCGTTCTTGGCGCGGCCACGCTTCGCCATGCAGTACTTCGAAGGCGTACCGCGAGCCACGCGTTGGTTGGTCGAGAGCTATCCGCGGCTGACATTGACCAGCGAAGCCGCGCTGCTGCACGCCGTCAGCATGCTTCGCTCGCCATCCGAGCGGGATTTATCGAGCGAAGAACGGGATTTATCGAGCGAAGAAGCAGAGAGAGAACGTCCGACTCGAGGCTGAGTCTGTCTCGAGAAGCAACGCGGAACGTGCCGCTTGTTGATCGAGGCCTTCCTAGGCTTTAGCGAACGAGCCGCCCGTTAAATATCGAGTTATCGCCGCTCATTCTCGCTGGATGATGCCTACCACTTCCGCGCTGTACATCTGGGCGGTTTGGTAGTTACCCCGGAACCAGAGCAGCGCCTTGTTCTTTGCGTCCCATTTGGGCACGACCGGACGCAGGTTCTCGTTTTCCGAGCTCATGGTCATTGGCGTCCAGGTGAACGTCGCGCCTGCGTCGCAGGTGACACCTTTCCAGATCTCGTTGACCGAATACGTTTTGGTCTCGTCGCGAGGGTCGATGTTGGTGGAGACGTAGACCGCGTGGGGGTCGTCCGGATCCAGCGCCGCGCCACCGAGATAATCCTCTTCCCACCAATCGGACCGATTGCGGTAGAGCGTGCGACCGCCTTTGACGAGGCGCGTGGACGTCCACTTCGTGCCGTCGAAGCGCGAGTAAGCGACGTGGTGCCCGGGGGTGCAGTTGTTCTTGTCTGCGCACTCGTTCTCACGGCCCTGCCAGAGGACGCCGACCGTGCCGTCCTCGTAGCGCGCGATATCGAAGTTCCAGAGGCGACGCAGGGTAACCCCTCCGAGCATGCTGCCCGCGCTGAACACCTTGGTGAATTTCGTGATCTCGGGCGCGGTCGTGTCGAAGATATTGGCGTCGATTTCTTTATCGAACGAATCGTAGGACTTCCGACCCTTGATGTAGCCGTGAAAGACGCTCGTGTTGGAGTCGCGCGGGTGTGACTCGGTAGCGAAGAAGTCGATGCGATCGACGCCGTTGCCCCAGTACTTGTAGTAGCCGGCGTTGTACCCAACCTGCGGGCTCGCCGTTAGGCGCCCGCTGAGCGTCCAGGTCGCCCCGTTGTCTTCGGAGTACAGAAAGCTCGGGCTGGTTTGGATCGAGCGGACGAAGTTGTAGAGCGCGCCGCCCTCGGCGCTCAGGCGCCAAACGTTGTTGTACGTGACCGCGTCCTTTTTGGGATTCGTCGTGCAGCCGTGCTTGCCCCAATCATAGATCGCGGTCGGCGCCCACGCCCCCGCGCTGTAGTTGGCCCAATGCGTGTCGCAGTCGACGTTGTGGTGCGTATAAGCGACGAAGTACTCGCCTGGAGCCTTGACCACGATGCCGCCATTGTTGTGGTCGTCGGAGTAGCTCAGATTTCCCAGAGACTTCTTGGTATTTTGGCCAGTAGCCAAGTCGTGAATGACGATGTCGATGCTGGTGTTCTGAGTTTGACTCGAGGCGCTGGACGCCGCGCTGCTGACGAGGATCTTGCCGGCCGCAGCGTCCACCACTACGCGCTCGTCGTTGTACCAAGTCCAGCCGCCATTGGCGTTGAACTGCTTCACTTGGGCGGCGGTCCAATTCTGAGGGAACGTGCTTGGTACGGTCGGTGGCGTGTAAGGGCACGTCATGACCCCGCCGATCGCACCACCAGCACCGGCACTGGGACCGGCACCGGCACCAGCACCGGCACCGCCCGCGCTCGTGGCACCGCCTGCACCGCCGCTAGGAGTCGCGCCCGCGGTTCCGCTGCCTGCGCTGCTCAGCGCTCCGCCCGAACCAGCAGTGGTGGATCCGCCGGTCGCGCTCGGCACTCCGCCACCGCCGGACGTGGCACCGCCGCTTGCTGCCGGCGCGGTCCCGCCGCTACCAGCAGTGCCAAGGTTCTGGGGAGCCTTCTCACCGCACGCGGCGAGGAGGATCAGGGCAGGGAGGACCAAAGGCCGTGTTCGCGTGAGCATCTGAGTCATTCCTCGCTAAGGTGTCAGCTCACTTCTACACCGTCCAGGAGTCGTTACGAGCAGGTTCGACCGAACTGACCCAGCTCGACTGACCCAGCTCGCCCCTCGGAATCGGGCGTAAGGGTCGCATTAAATCGGAAAGCTGCGCGCTGACGGCAAGTCGCAGTCGCCCATCAAAAAAATGTGCGGCGCCTTGATGCGGGGATGGAGGAAGCTGGAGCCGGGACTGCTATCCTCTAGGGAGTCGCACTCCTTCCTCGCCGAGCCATGGTCGACTCTCCCGCCCCACGCAACTCTGCCCAGATACGTCGTGTTCAGCCCGACGGCGCGGTGCTGTTCTGCGGCACCAACCTGTGTGTTCGGCTTGCGGTCTTGACGCCGGGCGTCATGTTGGTCAGCGCCCGCGGTGAAGTCGTGGACGACGAGGACGTGCGCGCCGAAGCGGCCCTGCTGGTGGAGTTCGATCGCGAGCTCGAGCGGGCGGGGACCTTCACCGTGTTTGCAGATCTGCGAGAGTCCGTGCGCATGCCTGCTGCGTCGCGCGAGCGAATCGCGCAATGGACGCGCCGTCACCAAGCGCGGCTACTCCCGTCGCACGTGCTCGTCCGCTCCAAGCTGATCGAAATGGCGCTGTCCATCATCATGATGCTGGTTGGCGGTGGCTTGTTCAAAGTTCACACCAATTCGCAGACCTTCTTGGCTTTGGTTAAAAAGACTGCACCGAAGCTGACCGAGCTGCCCCGCGCTCCTTCTCTCTAGTCGTCTGTGGGGCGCCCGCGAGGTCTGTTCAGCCGGGCAGCGCATCGCGCAACGCTTCGGTCAGGCCTTCGACGGTAGGCGCGCCGTCGAAGCGCTGGCCGTTGATGAAGAAGGTCGGCGTGCCATTCACGCCGCTGCGGATGCCACCATTGAAGTCGTTCTTGATTCGCTCCAGGTATTGATGGCCTTCTACATCTGCTTCCAGCTCATCGGCGTCGAGCTTCAGCGAGGCAGCGATGGAGGCGAAGGCATCCGGACCGAGCGATTGCGGGCCGTGCCGCCGCGAATAGGCGAAGATCGCATCGTGCGCTTCCCAGAACTTGCCTTGCACTGCTGCACCTTCGGCAAACTCTGCCGCCGGCTCGGCTGCGGGGTGCATCTCTGCCAGGGGGAAATTGCGGAACACGAAGCGCAGCTCCTGGCCGAACGTCTTTTGCACGGCGCGCACTACTGGATCGGCGGCCGCGCAATGCGGACACTGATAGTCGCCGTATTCCACCAACGTGAGCGGGGCGTCCACCGGGCCTGCGGCGTGGTCATGCTCGGAAACGGGAGGACGAAGGGACATGATTCAGGCACCTTTTCCGGTGAGTGCGTCGAGCGCATCGAAAATGCCATCGGCGCCCGGATTGACGCCGATGGGGGACAAGAAGCTCCAGCGCACCACGCCTGCGCCGTCGATCAAGAACAGCGCGCGCTCGCTGAGGCCTTCGGCCTCGCGGTACGCGCCGTAGCTCTTGGCTACCGAGCCCTTGGGCTCGAAGTCTGCGAGCAGAGGGAAGTGCAATTTGCGCTCGCTCGCGAACGCCGCATGGCACCATACGCCGTCGACCGAGATCCCGAGGAGCTGCACCTTCTGCTTGCGGAACTCGCCCAGCATTTCGTTGTAGAGGGCCATCTGGTCGCCGCACACGGGGCTCCAATCCGCCGGATAGAAAGCGAGCACTACCAGCTTTCCGCTAAAATCGCTGAGCGACACGCGTTGATCGGGCGTGCTCGGTAGCGAAAACTCGGGGGCTTTGCTGCCGGGTTCGAGGATCGACATGGGCTCTACGTTAGCACCGATTGCCGAGCTTCCCTTCGCCGACGTTCTGGGCAGCTTGTCAGTCGGAGCAGGTGGCGCGCCTGCGACTGCAGGTAACAGGAGCACGGGTAGCACGGCACGGCGTGCAGGCAGCGCGGGTGCTGTTGAACTTGCCCAAGCCTTGCTCGTCTTGCGCATTGACCCCCGCGCCGTAGAGCTTGCGACGGCTCGGGCGCCTTGAGTGCACCAAGCGTGCTGCTCACGATCGGCAGGCCGGATCCGTAAGCCGTGTACTCGGCTTGAAACTGCGTGTCGTGCAGGCTGCGTCGAAGGCGCCGAGGTGGCCCTGGCCTGACTCTGCGGATGGGGCGTTGACCCGGCTCGCTCGATTTATCTGCGCGATTTGAAGATACTTTTGTCTTGCCCATTCCGGACGGGTCCACTATACGGGACGCGCGATGACCCTCGACGCCTGTAGTTAGTCGTCCGAATGTGCCGAGAAAGGCGCGCGCGGACGACTTCACCAAAGGATTGTGTCGATGAAGCATTCGCGCCGCAGATCCGGGCTCGTGTCGAGGCTCGGTGACGTTTCTCTTGTCTTGTTGGCACTCGGCGTAAGCCCGCTCATCGATGCGTGTTCGAGCGAGCCGCAGCTCGGCAGCGATGTGGACCAGGTCGGGTCTCTCGGCCTCAATTTGCAGGTCGCTCCTGGTGTGACGTTGAGCTCCGTCAGCTACACCATCACGGGCAACGGTTTCACCAAAACCGGCACCATCGACACCAGCGGCGCGCTCGCGCTCAGCGCCACGATCGGCGGCATACCGGCCGGGAACGGTTACAAAATCACGCTCACGGCCACGTCGGTCGAGCACCGCACGACCTTCAGCGGCTCCGCCACATTCAACGTGAGCGCTGGCAAGACCGCACGGGTCGCGGTCCATCTGCTGGGAGACAGCCAGAGCGGGAACGGCAGCGTGTCGGTGAACGGTTCGCTCAACGTGGGGCCGGTGATCGATGAGCTGACCGCTACGCCACTGACCGCGTTCGTCGGCAACCAGATCACGCTGAAAGCGGTCGCTAACGACCCCGACGACGGACCGTCCCCCGTGAGCTACTTCTGGTCCGCGACCGGAGGGACCATCGACCACCCGAACGGCTCGAGCACGAAGATCACTAGCTCGATCCCCGGCACCTTCACGATCACGCTCGCGGTGTCCGATGGTGATCTCACCAGCACGGCGACCGCCACCGTAACCTTCCTGGCCACTGCGCCCGGCAGTGGTGGAGCGACTGGTGCGGGCGGAGCGAGTGCGGGTGGAGCTCCGAGCACCGGCGGCAGCTCTGCCGGTGGCGCAGGCGCGGGTGGCGCAGGCGCGGGTGGCGCGGGGGCGAGTGGCGCGGGGGCGAGTGGCGCGGGGGCGAGTGGCGCGGGGGCGAGCGGCGGAACAAGCTCTGGAGGAACGGCTGGAACTGGTTCCTCACAGCAGGTTCCCTTGACGCTCGTGACCACAGCTGTAGCGCCCAACACCGCCAACGTCACGTCCACCGTGGTTCAGATCCCCTCGGGGGTAGCACCGAGTGACGTCGCGGTCGTTTTCGTGCTCTCCACGGGCAACTCGGCCGTGGTGGGTTCGCCGGAGGGCTTCGTGACCAAGACTCTGTTCGCAGCGCAGCACAATCTCAGCTATGGCCTGGTCGGAAACAAGACCTCACTCACCTGGACGAGCGCGGCGACGGCCACGACGGGTGCGACGGCGTTTTTCTTTCGCGGAAACTCAATCGCGGTCGAGGCGCTCAACACGAATCAGGATTCTACGAGCGCCTTTGGTCAGGCAGCGTCCAACAAGGCACCTCAAGCTGCTTTCGACTCGGGCTACGCGCTCTTCGGCATTCAATTGCCGGTCAGCAGCACACCGACGGTCACCGCCGGGCCCGCGGCGCCGTGGCTTGCGCCCCTGACGGATGGGAAGCAACTCTTCACGTGGGGGCAACCCTACTCCGCGCCCGCAAGCGGGTTCTTATTTCCCGCGGCGTCTGGAACTTTGAGCGCTGCCGCCATCAAGCGACAGGCCCAGGTGTTCGTGGGTTCGTCTCTCCCCTGAGTTTCGACGCTCTCGCACTCGAGTTACGCGCTCTCGCCGATCTGGATTGAAGCAACCCTGATTCGTTCACTCGGCGAGCGGCATTTTCAGACTGCAGTGCAGATGAAAAATAGCTGATTTCTCGGAAAAGCCGCTGTTCGGCTTGCTTCTAGATTTATGACTCATTGGGGAGTGCCCGTGCGACTGTAGAGCATGCGCCGGTTTGCCTCTCTACGCGTGGCCGTGCTCACGCTCTTGACGGCCAGCATCACGACGCTTGCGGGTCGCGCCCACGCGACCATCGTCGTCAACGGCAAAGCAGTGTCAGCTTGGCCCGACTTGGCGCCCAGCGAGCCGTCGCCGGGGATCGCATTCGACACGGTAGGCACACCGGGGATCAAACTGTTTCCCCATCCGAGCGGGATCGTGCGCGGGCTCACCATCTTGATCGACTTCAGCGATCAGACCGGCGCCTACTCGAAGGCCGAGATCGACGCTTGGCTCAACACCAGGGGCTACGATCAGTTCGGCCTCACGGGCTCGATTCGAGACTACTACTTGAAGCAATCGAATGGGCAGGTCGATTACCAAAACGAAGTCCACGGTTTCTATCGTGCCCAAAAGGCCAAGAGTTATTATCAAGGTGGTGATGGCTACGAGCGCGCGGACGAGCTATGGGCGGAAGTGACCGCCGCGCTCGACGCGGAGATCGATTTTTCGAAGTTCGATAACGATCAGGACGGCAAGACCGAAGCCATCAGCTTGCTGTACGCAGGCGGCGAGGGGACCTTCGGCAAAGGGCTGTGGCCCCACGCTAGCGCCTCGAACGATCGGCGCGACGGGGTGCGCTTGAACCGTTACATGATGACCGCGCTCAACGACAAGCCCACGAACTACGTGTTCGCGCACGAAAGCGGGCACATGTTGTTCGGTTGGCCCGATCTGTACGGCGTCGGTGACTACTCGATCATGGCGAACCGCGGCGCGGACACCAATCCAGTGGGCGTCGACGACGTGTTGCGAGCCGATCAGGGCTGGATCGACGTCATCGACGTCGATAGCACTACCAATGCCCGCTACCAGGCGACGCCCAAAGGCGTCGTCTATCGCTACCTGAACCCGGCGCGTCCCACGGAATACTTCCTGTGGTCCAATATACAAAACGTGGGCGAATGGCAGTCGCTCGCCGGTGGGGGACTCTTGGTGTGGCACTTCGATAAATCGATCGCCGGCAACAATCCGCCGCAAACCTTGCAGTTGGCGGTGATCCAAGCTGGCGGTACGCGTCAATTGTCCGCCACCCAGTGGCCAAGCCCCGGCAGCGCCAAGACTGACTTCTTCGGTAAAGGCGTGAACACGGAGTTTGGCGCGATGACCAAGCCTGCAAGCAACTGGAACAACGGCTCCGCGTCAGGCCTGCGCATCTACGACATTGGCGCGCCGGGCCCGAGCATCGCCTTTTCGGTTGGCGTTGGCCCCATTGTCTCGACGGGTGACGGGGGCAGTGGCGGCGTGGGCAGCGCATCGAGCGCAGGTTCAGGTGGCGCGCTTGCCCAAGGAGGCTCCGCGCTCGCTGGCAGCTCTGGCGCCGCCGTTGCGGGTTCGTCCGGCGGCGGAACCGCAGGAGCCAGTCCCACGTCGGGCGGCTCAGCGGGCACGAGTGGCGCGTTGAGCGTGGGCGTTGCCGGCTCGTCCAGCCGGGCAGGTGCGGCCGGCAGCGCGCTTGGGTCTGCACCGAGCGCGAACGCTGAAGCGGGCTGCTCCTGCTCCACGAGGTCGGGTTCGAGCAGCAGCGGAGCCATCGCTTTCGGACTCGCCACGCTCGTTCTCCGCGCCACCCGTCGACGACTGCAGCGTCGGGGTCGAGCCAAGCTCGCGCAAGGCGCACGCTGAAAGCGCCGCCAGCTTTCTGGCGGTACAAACTCCGCGCTACTGAGCACACCGCGCGCACGAAAACGAGAAGATCGCGTTTGGGCAGAAGGGCCTGACAGTGGTCCCGCTCTCGACAAACGATGCTCAGCAGGTCTCAATCAGATGCTAACAATGTCTTAGACACATCGGATGCAGCGGTGCATTTTCAGGATGATGAGCAAGCAGCACATTCGCATCCTCGTATCTGGCGCCAGTATCGCGGGGCTCAGCATCGCCTACTGGCTTGCGCGCTACGGTTTCGAGGTCACGGTGGTCGAACGTGCACCCCACCTGCGTCCGGGGGGTCAAGCGCTCGATGTGCGCGGTCCAGGCCTGGAGATCGCGGAGCGGATGGGCATCCTCGCCACCATCCGCGCTCGGAGCACGAAATTGACGGGGATTTCGCAGGTCGATTGGAACGGCAAGGAGACATTCCGGAGTACGGAACGAACCCTTACCGGCGGGCGTTTCGACAGCCCCGATATCGAGATCATGCGCGATGACCTTTGCAATGTGCTGTTCGAAGCCGTAGGCGGAGAGGTGAAGTATCTCTTCGATGACTCCATCGCGTCGCTCACCCAAGACGAGTCGGGCGTCGACGTCGTGTTCGAGACGAACGCGCCTGGCCGCTTCGCCCTGGTTATCGGCGCCGACGGCTTGCACTCACGCGTGCGTAAGCTCGCGTTCGGCTCCGAAGAGCAGTTCATCCGCCGTCTCGGCAACTCGTACGTGGCGGTGTTCGGCATGCCGAATTTCCTCGGTCTCGAGCGCTGGGAAATCCTCTACCAACACCCCGACCCTTCTATCGGCATCGGCGCCATGGTCATGGGCTTGCGAAAGGACGCCGACGCGAGGGCCTATGTCGGCTTCATGTCGAAGGAGCCGGTCGACTACGACTATCGCGATGTCGATGCGCAGAAACGATTAGTGGCCGATCGCGTCGCAGGCGGGGGATGGGTGCTCCCGCAGATCGTGGAGCACATGCTGCGCGCGCCCGACTTCCATTTCGATTCGATCAGCCAAATCCGCATGGACAACTGGTCACGCGGACGGATCGTCTTGGTCGGCGATGCCGGCTACAGCGTCGCGTTGGCTACGGGCCAGGGCACGACGGTCGCGATGGTCGGCGCTTACGTCCTGGCCGGTGAACTCGCCATGCACAAAGATGATCTGATCGCGGGCGCGGCGGTTTATGAGCACGAACTGCGGGGATATGTGCTCCGCAATCAGGATGCCGCGCTGGAGCAGAATGCTGACCAGGAAGCAATGATGGCCGGCGAACCGAGCGAAGCGGCAGAGCCGACCTCCTCAGAGGCTCTGCCGGACTTCGGGCAAATGGTGCAACCGATCGCGCTGAAGAATTACCAGGCTCTAGTGCGCTAAGCTCAAACGCGAGAGCGTGCTTTCTACACGCTTCCACGGGACCGTCGGCGTCGCTGGCTCCGCTTGTCGGCCTGTCCCGTGCCTGGCGCGTGGCGCTCCGATCGAAGCTCACGCACGATATCGAGGAAGGGTCGCAGCAGCGGGGACTCTGCGTCATCGAGTCGCCACATCACGACGTCACGCACTTCGAGGCGAAGGTCGCTGACCGGCTTCCACTGCAAACCGGCGAGCGTGAGCATCCGCCCCGCATGTTCCGTACCGAACATCAAGCCGAGGCCACTCGCCACGAGCATCAGAAGCACCTCTCCGTTGGGGACTTCCGAAGCGACGTTGAGGTTCACCCCACGTGCGCGGACGGCCATGATGATGTCGTCGTACAAGCGTGGATTGGCGCTTCGTGGATCCATGAGGATCGGCTCGTTCACCAGGTCCTTCACCCGAACCTTCGGCTGCTTCGCGAGGCGATGGCCCTTCGGCACGATGATCCCCATTGGATGCCGGCTGAGCACCACGCTCTGAAGCGTAGCGTCATCTGGAACGTGGTTTCCATACCCGAGCGAGATCCGGCGTAAGCCGAGGGCTTCCCATTGCTCCGCGCTGCTCATGGCCAAGAACTCGACGTTGACTCGAGGAGCCCGCAGCCGGAATCTGGAGATGAGCGTCGACAATGTTCCAAAAAGCGAAGAGCCACTCTCGAAACCTATCGTGATGGTTCCGATTCGTCCTTCGGCGGTCTCCCTTGCTTCTTTGGCTGCCGCGTCCACGCTCAGGAGGATCGCCGTCGCTTTCTGAAGAAATAACCGGCCCGATGGAGTCAACTTGACGCCGCGCCCTGAGACTTCGAATAGTTCTGCGCCCACCTCCTCTTCGAGCTGTTGCATCTGACGACTCAGCGGCGACTGCGACACGTGCAGCTTGCTCGCGGCACGCCGAAAGTTCTCCTCCTCGGCGATGGCGACGAAGTAACGCAGGTGACGAAGTTCCATGGCATCACTCTCGCGATCTGAACCGATGCTTTGTAAAGCTCAATGCGAGTTTTAATATGCCTTGTAAGACTCGGTAGTCAAGGCCCGCCATTACCAACTGCGACCAAGAAAGTGAAGATCCGCTTGGTCTGCCGGAAACGCGACGGATCATCTCCAATTCAGACGAACTGAGTAGATATGACGACATCGGACGAGTGAAGCCAGCGGGACGCATGGAGGGCGCGCTCATACGATTCTTCATCAAGAGCGCCTCGGGCCGCGAATCAAGCGTCCTCGACGAGCGATTTCGCCTCGTCCCACTGGGCCCCTCGTCGCCTTCAGGGCGTGAGGACGATGCGCTCGCTCGTGTGGGTAGAGTCGTCCCACGCTTGCTCCACCGAAGAGAGCGGCATCGGCTTTGCGTCGATCCGGAACGTGCCGCGCACGATCTCTTTCACGAGTGACGGCAGTTCGCCGACGATTTCACGGCCGGGCACGGAGCCGATGCCGCTTCCGACGATCTGTAAGCGAGCTGCGCGCAGCGCTGCCGACGGAATGGCTGCCGTCGGGTTCATTACCGATCCGATCTCGATCCAGGTGAGCGGATGCGCACGATCCGCACGCGCCGTGATCACCGCTGCCATCACCTTCGCCGTGGTTTCGCCCCAGACGAAGTCGAGCACGACGTCCACGTCGCGGGCGATCGTTCCTAGTCGACTGTCCTCGAAGGTCACGAGGTGAGTAGCGCCGAGCGCAGAAAGCTTCGCCAGCTTGTGCTCGCTGCGCCCTGCACCGATGATCTGCGAGGCACCCAGGTGGCGAGCCACCTGCACCGCCATGCTCCCTGCGTTCCCCGTAGCTCCGAGGATGAGCACGCTCTGTCGCTTCTTGAAGGGCACACGACAGCGGAGCGCGAGCCAAGAGCCCATCGCTGGGTTCAGCGCCGCTGCCACGGCGATGGGATCGACGTCACGCGGGAGGACGATGCTCCGGTCGATCTCAATCACCGTCCTGTCGGCCATCGAGCCCATCTGCGTGTCGTCGAGCACGAAATAGCGGAGCTTGCCGTCGGCGCCGCGCCCCACGCCGTCGACACCCGGAATCAGCGGTAACGCGCCGCTGCTCGTGTAGTGTGAGCCGTCCGCCTGCGAACGCACGCGAGGATGAAGGCCGACCGCGAGTACGTCGATCAGCATCTCGTCGTGGCTCTTCGGCAGAGGCTCGGCGAAATCTTCGTAGCGAGGGGGAACGTCGAACGACTTGACGACAGCAGCCTTCATTTGGCTCTCCTTGGTTTCAAGCTCCACGAACAAGGCATCCGCACCGCACGTCCGCTCCGGTTCGACTGCTTGCAAAGGTCGTCACTGCTGCCGACGTCGAGCGCTTCAGGGCCATTTCACGGACCGGCATATGGTTCGTAACGCGAACCAATAATGGTGCGTACCACGAACTATGTCAAGCTGCCGCGTGCTATGCTGAAGCCGAGCCTCTCCAAGAAATCTGCGCCCTCTAAGCTGGGGTTGGTCGACGTATTGGCGCAGGCCGCTTTCACGACGATGGCGATCCTGAACAAGCTCGCAGCAGAGAACGACCTCTCCCTGACGCAGCTCCGTGTCGCGGGGATCTTGCGTGACCGTCGTTTGCGAATGCTCGAACTCGCTGATTATCTCGGCCTCGAGAAGTCGACGATGACGGGTCTCGTCGACCGGGCCGAGAAGCGTGGGCTAATGCGGCGCGCGCCAAACCCGGATGATGGCAGGGCGATCGACGTGTTTCTGACGAAGGAAGGGCTGAAGCTCGCCGAACGCCTGCAAGGGCAGTTCCAAGACGCCATCGCGCCGCTCACCACCAAGCTCAAAGCTTCGGACCAGAATCTCCTTCAAGAGTTGCTCGAACGCTTGCTCGCGTCCGACTGATCCTCGTCAACGCACGACCGCGCCCTGACTCTTCGATTTCCAGATAGCGCAAAGATTTCGTCCCCCGTCTCGTGACGACCACCACGGTGTGACGGCCCGTAGGGTCATCGTAGACGATGGGCCAACCGCTGCCGACATCCATCGCGCGCGCATTCGCTACCGCCGAAGTCGGCACCCTCACCAGAGTCGACGGCGCGCCGCCGATCTGGCAGGGCTCACTCCGGAGTGGGCGGTTACCGTCGAAGAATAGCCGCTAGCTTCTTTCCCTTGGCGAGCTCGTCGATCAGCTTGTCGAGGTAGCGGATTTTTTTCATCAGCGGGTCGGTCACCTCTTCGAGGCGTACGCCGCAGACCACGCCCGTGATGAGCGCTGCGTTGGGGTTCATCAGCGGCGCTCGCGCGAAGAAGGTCTCGAGATCGACGCGATCGTCGATGACGCGCTGGAGCTGCTTGCCGCTGTAGCCCGTGAGCCAGGCAATGATCTCGTCGACCTCGGCCTTGGTCCGGTTCTTCTTCTCGGCCTTCTGCACGTAGAGCGGATACACGCTCGCGAACGAGATCCCGAAGACGCGTGGCTTCTTCGGCGCAACCGCGCTCGTCGCCAGGGGCTTTTTACGCGTCGTCTTCTTGGCAGTCGTCTTCTTGGCAGTCGTCTTCTTGGCAGTCGTCTTCTTGGCAGTCGTCTTCTTGGCAGTCGTCTTCTTGGCAGTCGTCTTCTTGGCAGTCGTCTTCTTGGCGGGCATTTTCGTCTTTGCCAAGCCCAAGAGATATTACGCGGCTGCTCCCATGGCAACGTAGTCGACTAGTCATGGTCGATTCAGAGCTGGATCGAGTCGATCAAGTGTGCGCCCGGCTTGGCGCGCGACAGGAACAATGGCCGAGCCAGACCGCCACGCGGTTTGCGCGCCGGCGCCGAGCGCTCTCGAAGGCGCCCTCCACCGGACCCACTCGGCACTGAGGTTCGAAGCCCTCCTGCCGTTTGGTGCCCGAACGCGCCTTGGTGAAGCCGCTGACGAGAGCTCATTGTCTCTGCGGCTGCGCGAGTCCGCATGCGGACAGTGGCGACGAACGACGGACCGCTTGCGGGGCTGAACATCGATAAATGGCGACGTTTGTAGCTGGCACGCGGGATGCTTGGAGGGAGCACTGCCGAGCTTGATTCCGTAAGAAAATCCTTTGCCGAGCAGCCCTGCGGGCAACTGAGCCAATTCCCAACTCGAAGAGCTCGTCACAGAAGGAGCAACCCGTGAATGCGTTAGTTCCCAAGGCGCGCACCATCGAAGCCATCTCGCCATTTCGTCGCTCTCCGGAGGCTCGCGAAGGGGTCGCGGCAGTCGTCAGGGGCGTCCCGCCGGCGTGGCTGCAAGGCGAGCTCGTGCGGACGTGCCCAGCCGTTTTCGAGGCTAGTCGTTGGCGGGCGAGCCATTGGTTCGACGGGCTTGGGATGATTTACGCGTTTCGCGTCGCAGCGTCGTCGGTGGCGTTTCAGTCGCGGCTGCTCGAGAGTGAGGCCGCATCCGAGATCGCGGGCGGGCCGACTCGGATGGCGTCGTTTGGCACAGCGACCGGGCGTACGCTGTGGCAGCGGCTCATCCAACCCATACAACGCATCACCGACAACACGAACGTCAACATCGTGAAGATGGGTGAAGACCTGGTGGCGCTCACCGAGGGCGACCGCCAGCTCCGCGTCGACGCGCGCTCACTGCGCGCCCTGGGCCCCGTTCCGTATACGCGCGGCGAGCTGGACGGCGCGATCGCAGGTGCTCACCCGCACTTCGACTTCGAGCGTGACCAGGTCGTGAACTTTGCGACGTCGTTCGGCGCGAGTGGCGTCGTGTCAATCTACGAGCACGGGGGCGGAGAACGCAGCCGCAAGCTCGTCGGATCGTGGCGGACGCGGCGCGTCCCGTACATCCACTCGTTCGGGCTCACGAAGGCGCGGGCCATTATCGTCGCGCACCCGTTCGTGGTCGAACCGATCGACATGCTGTGGTCAAATCGTGGCTTCATCGATCACTTCACCTGGCGCCTGCAGGACGGCACGCGCTTAGTCGTCATGGAGCGCGAAAGCGGAGCGCTCACGGAGTACGAGACTGACCCGCTGTTCGTGTTCCATACCGTGAATGCGTTCGAGCGAGACGGGGAAACGGTCCTCGATCTGCTGGCCTATCCAAGCGCCAGCATCATGGAAGAGCTGCGTGTCGAGCGAATGGTCGCAAAGCTCCCCGATCTCCGGCCGTCGCTGGTGCGGCTCGTCATGCAGCCCGGCCGGCGGCGTGCCGAGCGCGAGCAGCTCAGCGACGCCGGCTTCGAGTTCCCTTCGATCAACTACCATCGGGTAAGCGGCAAGGACTATCGATTCGTCTGGGGGGCCGCCGACGGCCCGCAGGCAGAGGGCGGCTATCTGTCGTCCGTCGTCAAAGTCGATGTTCGCACGGGGGCGTTCAGCGCCTTCTCGGACGGCGAGCGCATCTACGGCGAGCCGGTGTTCGTTGCCCGCCCTGGCAGCACGGACGAGGACGACGGTGTCCTGCTTTCGGTGGGCTCTAGCCAGCACGCGGAGACCTCGGCGCTCGCGATCATCGACGCCAAGACGATGCAGCTCTTGGCCAGCGCCGAAGTTCCACGCGCGATCCCGCTCGGTTTTCACGGTTCCTTCATCCGCAAGCACGGCTGAAGGAAGCGTCCCGTTTCTCTCCGATCACGGCTCAGCTCTGGAGGACGATCATGTCACGTCGAACGCCCGCTTGCGCACTCGTTGCACTATCTCTGCTCTCGACTGCTCCGGCAAGCTCCGCGCTGCCCGGCTTGCACGCGCGCTTCGACTATCGCGGCGGCAGCATGACCATCCCAATCACACTCACGTACTGACGTGGCCGCATCCACCTTTCGGAAGGTCGCTGGCGCTGCCGGGCTCTTGTTGCTCGCAGCGGCCGCCTATCTTTGCCTCTGGCCCGTGCCCGCAGACCCCATCTCGTGGCCGGCACCGAAATCGCTCGGCTTCACCGGACCTTATGCACCGAACACTCGCCTGTCCGGTGTGCGCAAAATCGATATCGGCAACGAGGTCGGCCCCGAACACATCGCGATCGGACCCGACGGCAAACTGTACGCGGCGATGACGAGCGGCAACTTGTTGCGCATGGACCCCGACGGCAGAAACCAAGAGGTCTTCGCCAACACTGGCGGGCGGGTGCTCGGCTTCGCCTTCGATGCCGAGGGCCGGATGATCGCCGCGGACGCCATGAATGGGTTGCTCCTGATCGGTTCCGACGCGCGCGTGACCGTGCTGGCCGATCGCGTGAGCCCCGATGATCCGATCCAATACGCCGACGCCGTCGTCGTGGCGCCGGACGGGACAAGCTATTTCACCGATGCATCCACGCGCTTCTCGCCTGCGCACTGGGGTGGCACCTACCAAGCGAGCGTGCTCGACATCATGGAGCAGTCGGCGACCGGCCGCGTGCTCGCCTACGCTCCCGCAACGAAGAGCGTCCGCATCGTGGCCCACGGCTTCTCGTTCGCCAATGGCATCGCCCTTTCCGCCGACGGAAAAAGCCTGTTCGTGAACGAGACGGGCCGCTACCGCATTTGGAAGGTCGACAGTGGTGGAACCAACGTCGACATCCGCAGCGGCTCACCGCAGGCCAAGGTGTTGCTCGACAATCTGCCGGGCTATCCGGACAACTTGATGCGCGGCCGCGATGGCCGCATTTGGGTCGGACTGTTCAAGCCGCGCAATCCGGCCGCGGACTCGCTCGCGCAGAAGCCATTTTTGCGCAAGGTGCTGCTCCGTCTGCCCAGGTTTCTTTTGCCGCTGGGCAATTCTTACGGGCACGTCTTCGCCATCGACGAGGAGGGCCGCGTTAGCGAAGATCTGCAAGATCCGAGCGGCGCCTACCCCGAGACCACCAGCGCGACCGAGACCGCCGATCGCATTTACATCCATAGCTTGCACGCGCACGCGATCGGCTGGCTGCCACGAACGACGGCGTCCAGCCCACTGGAAGAGATCTACGTTTTGCGCAGCGTTCGCGAGCAGCAAGAGCCCGTTGCCGACTGGTGCTCGCCGGACAGAGCGGGCTTTACGCCTCTTCCAACCGACGCAGAACGCGCGTTCTCGTTCTGGAGCATTCGTACCGAGGGTGGCAAAGTCGTGGACACGAAGACTGCTCGCGTGGCGGACTTGCGCGGCTGCTTCGGCGCGACCGAGGAACGCGCACGGCAGCACTTCTACGCCGAGGTGCGGTTGGGCTCGCTCTCGTTTCGTGGCAGCGGCGAATGCCTCGCGCTCGCCACGAATTTCCCAGAGCCGGGCCTATTCCCTGTGCGTTGTCAGCTCGTGCTGAGCGGGCTACCGGCGCCGTACGTCGGGGGGCTCTTGACGACCAACACCCTGACGAGCAAGGCCCCGTTCGGTGGCGACACAGATCCACCCGGTTACACCCAGGCCTCGATTGCTACCGTCCGCCTGTGGACGGCCCGGCAAAGGTGAGCGAAGTCGCCAAGGCGGAGGTCGACACCGTTCCGTACGCGTCGGCCACCGAGCAGCCGCCCGACGGCTCGCGCGAACCTGAGCTCCTGGAGCGAACCTGAGCTCGCCGAAGCGTGTCCCACCTCGGTTCGCGGCGCGTTCGGATCCAGGGCGAATCGTGGGCCTTCGCTTCCGCGCAGCTGATGGCCGGCGAATGGCTCAGGCGGTCGATGATCGCGGTCGAGGTGCCCGGCTGGCGAGGCGCGACGAAGGCGCATACTGCTGGTATGTAACTGAGGAGCAACGAAGCCAGTCGGGAGGCATCGGCCGCGAGGGCGATCGACTGAGCCATTCGCGGGCCTTAAGGCTGCGCGCGATTTCGCTCTCGGCTCGCTCGCTCGTCCGGTGGAGCTGCTTTCGGTGCGTGTTCATGTTTCGCAGCCGGGTATCTGCCGTTTCGTGGGTGGTGATGTCGAAACAGCGTCAGCGACGCGCCGGATCGAACGTTGAACAAAAGCGTCACCTGGACAAAGTCCGTCGCTCCCTCTTCGACCGCCAGGCATGATTGGGCAACAATCAGGTTCGGTGGCTATCCGCTGAGCCTCCAGGTCGTGAGAGAGAGATGAAAGACGCATTCTCGTTCGGACCGTTCAGCCTGTCCCCGGGTAAGCGCATCCTACGGAAGGACGGCACGGTCGTCCCTCTGGGAGGTCGTGCTTTCGACATGCTGGTTGCGATGGTAGAGCGCAATGGAACGGTCGTGACGACCGAGGAGCTGATGGCCGTCGCCTGGCCGGGGGTGATTGTCGTAGAATCCAACGTGCGCGTGCAGGTGGCCAATCTTCGCCGCACGCTGGGATGTGGTCGCGACGGCGCGCGCTATATCGCAAACGTTACGGGGCGTGGCTATTGCTTCGTGGAGCCCGTGAGGCGAATCGATGCGCTCGATCATCCCTCGCCAACTTCATCCGAACCAGACGCGGCGCCTCCGGCGGCGCACGTCGACGGAGCCCAGCAGACAGCTGGATCGCTTTCGACCTTCCCAGCACCGTTGGAGGGCGCGATTGGCCGGGACGCTTGCGTCACGGAGCTGGCTCAGGTGGTCAACGAGAGGCGCCTGGTTACCGTCGTCGGTGCCGCGGGTGCGGGCAAGACGACCTTGGCCACACTCGTCGCCCACGCGCTGGACGCCTTCGATGGCTCGATGTTCTTCGTGGATCTGAGCGTCGTTGACCGCGATGAAATGGTGACGGAAGCACTTGCTTCGGCGGTCGGCTACATGCCGTCAGGAGGAGATCTTCTTCCGGGGCTCCTGGAGGTCCTTTCGGCAAAGAGGGCGCTGATCGTCCTCGACAACTGCGAGCATGTGATTTCGGCCGCAGCTTCCCTCTGTCAGCAAATCGTTCACGGGACTCGGCATGTGTCCTTGCTGAGCACCAGCAGAGAAGCGCTGCGGGTAAGAGAAGAATTCGTCTACCTTCTGCGGCCCTTGGCATTCCCTCCAGACACGGGGCGGCTCACGACGAAACAGGCGATGACCTGGCCGGCGATTCAGCTCTTCATGGAGCGCGCGTCTGAAGGCGGCGCCAGAGGCGGCATGAGTGACGACGAAGCCCAGACCGTGGCGGCGTTGTGTCGCCGATTGGATGGCAATCCGCTCGCGATCGGGCTGGTCGCCAGTCGGGTGGGCAGCTATGGCATCCAGGGCGTTGCCGATCTGTTCGCAAGTCAGCTCGCGTTGCATTGGCAGGGGCGCCGTCATGACAGTCCACGTCATCAGACGGTCGAGGCGCTGATCGACTGGAGCCACAATCTTCTCCCCGAGCGTGACCGCCAGGTCCTCCAAAGGCTATCGGTTTTCTCCGGCGCGTTTTCCGTCGAGGCCGCCGTGACCGTCACGTCGGATGAGGCGATCGATGCCTTCCAGGTCCGCGAGGCCGTCGGCAATCTGGTAGACAAATCGCTCGTCGCCGTCAGCGGCGAAAGTGATGAAACCCATCTCAGGTTGCTCGAGACCACGAAGGCATACGCCGCCCTGCGCCTGGCTAGACTCCCAGGCGGGGATGGGTTCGCACGACGGCACGCGTTGTATTACGCAGAACAGCTTCGCAAGCTCTCGGACGGTCAGCAGAGGACGCGCGCTGGGGGCGAGCGTCGTGTGCTCGAGATAGGAAATATCCGCACGGCGATCGAGTGGGCGTTCTCCGCAGGGCACGATCCGACGCTGGCGACGACGATGTGGTGCATGGCGGCGCCACTTTTTCTGGAATTGAGTCTGATCCGGGAATGCAAGCGCACCTGCGAGCGAGCCATCAACGAGCTGCCAGACCAGTTCCGATCGACACGAACCGAGCTTCGTCTCTTGGACTTGACGGCGATCACCTACTTCGCAGGAGCTGACTACGAAGGCGCGATGAAGCAGGTTTTGGAGCGCGGCTTGGAGTTGTCGCGGCAGCTGGCTGACAACGAGTCGATGTTTCAGTTCCTCACCGGTCTGCATCTGGCCATGATCACCAATGGCGAGTTTCAGAGTTCGTTGCTCGTGTGTGAGCAGTATTCGGCTTTGGCAAGCGCGCATGGGGGGCCGACTGAAGCCATCATCGCCGCCTGGATGGCGGGGTCGTCGAAGCACTATACAGGTGATTTGGTGGGCGCTGACGCGAGCTTCGCGGCGAGTGAGCAGCTGCTCGCGCAGCATGGAATCCGTCCGCTTCACTACTTCGAGGTGATGAAAGAAATCATTGCCAGCATCAACACCGCGCGCGTCAAGTGGGCGCTGGGAATGCCGACTCAAGCGTTGCAGCGCGCCTCGAACGTCATCGACGCTGGTCGCAAACTTCCTGGCTCACTCGCCATGCGTGTAACGTTGTGCTTTCACATCCTGCTGATCCACGGCTTGTACGACCAGGCGCGAGGCCTGACCGAGGAGCTCGAGAATCTGTCCATTGACTACAACACGTCGGTGCGACGTCAGGTCATCAACGTAGTGAAAGGCTTTCTGCTGAGTTACCTGGGGCAAAGCGAGGCCGCGATCAGTCACTTGCAGCAATGTCTGGCCCTGCTGCCGCCTCCCAAAATGAGCGTCGTGCGCACGGATGCGCTCCAGGCATTGGCCGAAGCCCAACGAGCGAGCGGAAATGTGACTTTAGCGCTGGCTTCGATCAACGAGGCGATCGATTTGGCGCGGGACACCAAGGGGGAGTTCAATCTTCCCGATCTCTTGCGAACGAAGGCGGAGGTGCTGATGAGCATTCCGCGTATAGGCATGGAAGAAGTCGAGGAAGTGCTTTCAGAAGCAGTGGAGCGTGCGAGAAAGCAGGGAGCGCTGAGTTGGGAGCTGCGGATCTCGCTCACCGCGGCAAAAGCGCGCGCTTCTCAAGGCAGGAACCAAGAGGCCAGGGAGATGCTCGAGCACGTCTATTCCCGCTTCACGGAAGGATTCGATACGAACGACCTCAGGGCCGCAGCGCAGGCGCTGCACGCCCTGTGAGTGGCCGTTTCACGCGGATTGGCATCGATTAACAGCCGACCGTCGCGGGCGAGTCCTACACTCGCTCGCATGACCAATATCGTCCTCGTCCATGGCGCCTGGGCCGACGGCTCGGGCTGGCAAGGGGTCCACGGCCTCCTGCAGGCTCGCGGCTACAAGGTGAGCGTCGTGCAGAATCCCTTGACCTCGCTCGCGGACGACGTTGCCGCCACCGACCGGGTCCTGGCAAGGCAGAATGGCGCCACCCTGCTGGTCGGTCACTCCTATGGCGGCGCGGTCATCACCGAAGCGGGCAACGCCGCCAACGTAGCGGGCCTCGTCTACGTTGCGGCGTTCGTGCCCGATGCCGGAGAGTCGATCGAATCGCTGAGCGACGGCGAAGCGCCGGCCCCATTGCAGCCGTCGGCGGACGGCTTTCTGTTCTTCAATCCTGCGCTCTTCCCGCAGGTCTTTGCGCATGACCTAACTGCGGCGCAAGGCGCGTTTCTCGCTGCCGCGCAGGTTCCGCCCGCGGGCGCCGCCTTCGGCACGAAAGTGTCGCGAGCGGCATGGAGAACCCGGCGAAGCTGGTACGTGCTGGCCAGCGAGGATCGCATCATCCCGCCCTCGGCTCAGCGTCAGATGGCGAAGCGCGCCAACGCCGCGATCACCGAGGTTCGCGGAAGCCATGCCGTGTACATCTCGCAGCCTCGAGCGGTCGCCGAAGTCATCGATGCAGCGGCGCGGGCGGTGGTCCAATAGTCGTGCGCACCGACGGCGGCTGAGCGAACCCTCCACGCTGATGGGCTCGCCGACGGCAACTTCGACGCGCGGGATTAGTGGAGTTAATTGTTGTAAAAAATAGTGAACGCCGCTCCCCCGCTGTTCTTGGCGCGCGAACCCGCGCCTTGTCTAACCTTTCGCCGACGCCTCACACCGTCACGAGCTGCGGCGGCGACGGAGCGCGGTCACCGGTGGCGGCCCATTGGCACCGATGTTACCTTCGCATCCTGCGCCGAGATGAGCGCTGGGGCCCTTCGTAGAAACCGTGAACAACGATATCGCTGCCCACCACACGCGGTCCTTCGCCTTCGGGCCGTTCAGGCTCCTTCCGGCACGTCAGTTGCTGCTGCGGGGTGAGCAGGCGGTTCGCATCGGAGGCCGTGCGTTGGATCTTTTGACCGCGCTGGTCGAGCGCCCGGGCGAGCTCGTGACGAAAAGCGAGCTGTTCGCGCGGGCCTGGCCGGATACGACTGTCGACGAAGGCAACCTCAAGGTCAACATGGCGGTCGTGAGGCGCGCGCTCGGGGAGGGGCCTGATACTCCCCAGTTCATCGCCACCGTAGTCGGTAGAGGCTACCGATTCGTTGCGCCCGTACAGCTTCTCGAACCGATCGATGTTCCCGCTCTCGCGAGCGCGCCGTCGATTCTGACTCACAACTTGCCGATCTCGACCACGCGCATCTTCGGGCGGGCCGATGCGATCGCCGCGATTCGCCGCGATCTCGATCAGTCACGGCTCGTTTCGATCGTAGGACCAGGCGGGATCGGAAAGACCACCGTGGCCATTGCCGTCGCCGAGCGGGCCATCGAGGCCTTCACCGAAGGCGTGTGGCTCGTCGATCTGGCGCCGTTGAAAGACGCCGAGCGAGCTCCCCATGCCATCGCCGCGGTGCTCGGCCTCCAGGCGCACTCGGCGGACGTGCTGTCCGTGCTCTGCGAGTTTCTTCATGGCCGGCAGACGTTGCTCGTGCTCGACAACTGCGAGCACATCATCGAGGGCATGGCATCGTGCGTGGATCGCATTTTGGCCAGCGCGGTCGGGGTGAGGATCCTCGTCACGAGCCGGGAGCCACTTCGGCTGGCGAAAGAGCGCGTGAGGAGGCTTTCTGGCCTGGATACGCCACCAGAGGCGTCGTCCGTCGATGCGCAGGGTGCGCTCGATTTCCCGGCGGTCCAGCTTTTCGTCGAACGCGCGACCGACTGCAATGGGTCCTTCCGGCTGAGCGACGCGGACGCGCCGATCGTCGCGCAGCTCTGCCGGAGGCTCGACGGGCTCGCGCTCGCCGTGGAGCTTGCCGCAACGCGCGTCGATGCGTTCGGCGTCACCGGTCTCTTACGCCAGCTCGACGACCGATTCCGGCTCCTCGGTGGGCGCCGAGCCGGTCCGGAGAGACACCGCACGCTCGCAGCGACGCTCGACTGGAGCTACAGCCTGCTCGACGAAGGACAAGCGGCGTCGTTGCGCGCCGTCTCGGTGTTCGCCGGGGCCTTCGACCTCGAGGGCGCGACGACCGTGCTCGCCGGAACGTCGCTGGACGTGCTGGATGCGCTCGTGAGCCTGTCCGCGAAGTCACTGCTCGTGGTAGAGCCCGTCGGCGATGGCGTCAGTTGCCGCCTACTAGAAACGACGCGCGCCTATGCCCTCGAGCGGCTACACGGGAGCGGCGAGGAGCAGACCGTGCGCAGGCGCCACGCTGAGTACGTGGTCGCGGTGCTCGATCGAGCGAAGATCGAGTGGGCGCGCCGTCCAGCCGGGGAATGGGGAGCGAGCTACGGCCCAGTCGTCGATGACCTCCGCCGCGCGCTCGTGTGGGCTGGTATGGACCCGGAGAACCGCGGGCTCTTGATCCGGCTGACCGTCGCAGGCACGTTGCTGTGGGATCATCTCTCGCTCACCGAAGACTGCCGCGCGCACGTCTTGCGCGCGCTCGACGAGCTGAGCGCTTCTGGCCTCGTCGGAACGGCGACGGAGATGCAGCTGCAGATGTCGCTCGCGGGCTCCGTGATGTTCACGCGCGGTCTCGTGCCCGAAGTCCTGACTGCGCTGAAGCGCACGTTGCACATTGCCGATCAGCTCGGGGACATCGACCACCGTCTGCGCAGCCTACGGATGATCGGCAGCTACCAAGCCTTCGTCGGCGAGTACGAGACCGCGATCGTCACGCTGCAGGAGTTCGCTGCCCTCGCCACCGAGCACGACACTTCCGCCTTGCCGGACGGCGAGACGCATCTCGGCATCAGCGAGCTTTTTTCGGGAAGGTTGGAGAGCGCCCGACGACGCCTCGAGCGACTGCACCGCCGCGGGTCTCTCGGTTTCGAGGATGCTCGACTCGCTCGATTTCTCCATGACCGCAGCGTCGATGTCGGCATTGTCTTGGCTTACGCCCAATGGCTGACCGGTTCGCCCGACACTGCCGCGCAGACAGCCGAGGCGACGGTGGTGCAGGGCCTCAGGACCAAGCACTGGCTGTCACTGAGCAACGCCCTTGCGGTGGGGGCTTGCCCCGTCTTCTTCATGAGTCGACGTTACGAGGAGTGTGCCCGCTACCTAGTCATGCTCGACGAGCAGGTGCGACAGCACGGCATCGTCATTTGGGCTCCCACTGCCCGCTTCTATCGCGGCGCGCTGGTCTGCGCCCAAGCCGTCCCGCCAGAACGTGGCATCGCTGAGCTCGAGCTGGCGGTCGAAGAGTTTCGCGCCATCAATCATTGGGCACGTATGTCCTGGGTCCTGGCGGTGTTGGCCGACGCCCTCGCCAGAAGCGGTCGCATCGCCGACGCCGCGACCACCATCGAAGAGGCGATCGATTGGGGGCGCGCCCACGGCGAACGCTGGTGCATGCCCGAAGTTTTGCGGATTCATGCATCCATTCTGGCCGCGCAGGAGCGCTTGGACCAGGCCGAGGCCACGCTCGTCGACTCGATCGCGATGGCTCGCGATATCGGGGCACTCTCGTGGCGACTGCGCGCCTCCAGCGACCTCGCGCGGCTGTGGTGTGCTCGCTCACGCTTCGCTGATGCGCGCGAGCTACTCTTGCCTGTCCTCTCGGCTTTCACGGAAGGCTTCGCCACGCGCGACCTGGTCGTCGCGGCGGCTCTCATCGCCGAACCGGCGCCTACCGCAGCGGTCGAGGTGAAGCAACGTCGGTACACGCGAGGCGGCCAACGTTGAAAGCTCACGACACGCCCGCGTTCGCTGGGACCCAGTTTTGCGTCATCGGCGGTCAATCGCGGTAAATTCAGGTCAAAATTGCCCTGCCGCCGTGGACGCCGGGCGAGGCAGCCTGACAAACTCGAGCGGATTGTCGGCACGACGCTCGGCGACATCACTCTCGAACCGACGGCCAAACCAATGAGCGAACAAGTTAGCAACGATGCTCGGACGGACGCAGCGTGGGACCCGGCTACGGCGAACAGCAACCTGCCGACGACGACGACCCGCGTCGTCGGAAGGAGGGAGAGCATCGAGCTCCTCATCCGAAACCTGAAGACCGCTCGACTCGTGTCGATCGTCGGCGCAGGAGGCATCGGCAAGACCACGGTCGCGCTCGCGGTCGCGGAAGAAGCAATCGAGTCTTTCAAAGACGGCGTCTGGCTGGTCGACTTTGCCCGTTTGAAAGAATCCTCCCTGGTACCCAATGCGATAGCGAGCGCGACCGGTCTCGTCGTGCACTCCTCGCACGTCATGCCGGCTCTTTGTCGGTCTCTACGGGATCGCGAGACCTTGCTCGTCCTCGACAATTGCGAGCACATGACGGACACCATCGGCCCGTGCGTAGCGCAGATCTTGGAAGAAGCGCCCCGCGTGCACGTACTCACGACCAGCCGGGCGCCGCTGCGCTTGCCTGACGAGCAAGTTCACCGACTGCCGGGCCTTGCGACTCCCCCTGTCTCGCCGGATTTGACGGCCAAAGACGCGCTGACCTACGCGGCGATCGAGCTATTCGTGGAGCGCGCGAGGGACCGGTTCGAATCCTTCAGTCTCAGCGACGCCGATGCGCCCGCCGTGGCCGACATCTGCAGGAACCTCGACGGCATCGCGCTCGCGATCGAGCTCGCCGCGATGCGCATCGACGTGTTCGGCGTACGCGGCCTACAAAAGCAGCTCGATGATAGGTTTCGGCTACTGGGGGAGCGACGCGCGGGCCTCGAGCGCCACCGCACTCTGGCTGCGACGCTCGACTGGAGCTACGGCTTGCTGCCTGCCCGTGAGGCGACCCTGCTACGCATCGTTTC